>ERZ824600.178-NODE-178-length-95007-cov-4.995240_pt1 | contig 95007 bp, 81 predicted proteins | sample MGYA00519933_ERZ824600 | MGnify/ENA primary metagenome ERZ824600 (study PRJEB31778, sample SAMEA3449178) | human gut metagenome | biome: human gut; feature: human-associated habitat; material: faeces | place: United Kingdom | collected 2010/2012 ...
TTTCGCCCATTGCCCAATATTCCCCACTGCTGCCTCCCGTAGGAGTCTGGACCGTTTCTCAGTTCCAATGTGGCCGTTCAACCTCTCAGTTCGGCTACTGATCGTTGACTTGGTAAGCCGTTACCTTACCAACTATCTAATCAGACGCGAGCCCATCTCAGAGCGATAAAATCTTTGGCATTCCCGCAATGCTACGGGAATGCTTCATGCGGTATTAGCAGCCGTTTCCAACTGTTATTCCACTCTCCAAGGTAGGTTGCTCACGCGTTACTCACCCGTCCGCCACTGTTCCGGGGCCGAAGTCCCTTCACCGTTCGACTTGAATGTGTTATGCACGCCGCCAGCGTTCATCCTGAGCCAGGATCAAACTCTCGAATCATTTTATCTTTACTCCGTCCAAGTCTTGCTTGTCCGAAGTCCAAATCAATTTATCCGAGTCGCTTATCTTAGCTTCTCTTTTACTTTTTTTGAGTTGTATCTCTTAGAAAACTCTTGAATTACGAGTCTTGCACTTTTCGTACTTTGTACTCATTCTTTGTTGTTCAATTTTCAATGACCGGTTCTTTTTCTCAGCCGCCGTTCTCACAGCGACTTTGTTATTATATCACACTCTCAAACCTTTGTCAATACCTTTTTTTAAGTTTTTTCAACTTTTTTCAGGCTATCTCCTCGCTCAATCGTGCCTCAGCTTTGCTCGAAGTTCTTCCACTCTCGCAAGCTTTCGTATTATATCACCCTTTACCTTTAATTGTCAATAGGAAATTTCAAAAAAATACCTAAAATTTTGATTTTTGTTATTTATGACAATATTCGCTTTTGTTTTATGTGCATATTGATTATACAGTTGTAAAAACTAATAAAAAGGTATTTTAATCCGAGGTAAATTCATATGCTTACAATTTTATTACGTACAGTTATCATATATATAATTTTAATCAGTACTATGCGTATTATGGGAAAGCGGCAGATAGGCGAGCTTGAGGTATCCGATCTTGTTACAACATTATTGTTATCCGAAATAGCAACCCTTCCCATCGAAAACCAGGAAATACCGGTCATGTACGCTGTTATTCCCATAATTACTCTTTTGACAATTGAGGTTATTTCTTCAGTCATCTCCTTTAAATCACCGAAGATACGCGGATTTCTCAATGCCAAGCCAAGCATATTGATAAGTCAGGGAAAAATCAATCAACGTGAATTGCAAAATTCACGAATAGCTATCGATGAACTGATATCTGAAATCAGGTTAAACGGTATTTCGGATATAAAAGAGGTACAGTACGCGATACTTGAATCCAGCGGAAAGCTGACTGTCATACCGAAGATTCAATTCAGTCAGCCAAAAATGCAGGATTTGAAGGTAAAAGCAGAAGAAACCGGGCTTGCACATATAATCATTTCAAACGGAACTGTAAATGATTACAATCTTAACTACCTTGGCAAAAGCCGTACTTGGCTTGACAGTGTTCTGAAAAAGCATAATACTGTTGCGAACGATGTTTTTCTTATGACAGCAAACGATAAATCGGAAACCAATATAGTCAAAAAGGAGAAGGCGATAAAATGAAAACCCTTAAAATTTCACTGATTACTTTTTCCGTATTGCTTATTCTTATAATTGCTAATTGCATATATGTTCAGCGCGTCACTGACAGGCTCGATTCTTATATTTCGGAAATTGAGAATGAGGACTTTACTTCGGAAGACTGCATTATGCTCATTGATAATTATAATAACTATTGGAAAAAGAACGAATGTATTCTGAAGTTTTCGGTTTCAAACACAATAATATATCGTGCAAGCGATCTTATCTCATCAATGCGCTCATATTATGAAAACGGTGAGGAGTCGGATTTCAGAACCACGCTCGGATTATTGCGCAATCTGAACCGCGAGATAAAAAAGCCGGAAAGCTTCGGGTAAACAAAACCGGCGGTAATTTCCTTATCCGGATAATACCGCCGATTATTATTCAGTTAAATTTCACGGTGATTATCTGAAAAGAAACTCAACATACAGAGGAAAATGATCTGACGGATACTCGCCGTCGATCTTGTCTTTCACCACTTTATATTTTCCGATATATATACCATCACCTTTGAGGAAGCAATAGTCAAGCACTTTTGAAGACGAACCGTAATTATGGAAGGTTGCGCCGAGGTTTTCTTTGACAAATGCCACATCGGCACTGCTCTTGAATCCCGCACTTTTAATAACCCCGAAGGTATTTTCCGTTGAGGCACAGTTGAAATCGCCTGTCAGTAATATACGGTATTCCGAATTCTTTGATACAAAGTCCGCAAGTACCCCTGCCTGGAATTTTCTCGCTTCGGCGCTTTTATGGTCAAAATGAGTATTTATGTACAGGAATTTTTCCCCTGTACTCTTTTCTTTCAGAATCGCATAGGTGAAAATCCGCGGATACGAGGAGGTCGGATATTTGGAGCCTTTTACGTCGGGAGTGGATGACATCCATTTTGTTCCGCTTTCCAACAGCTCATATTTATCTTTCTTATAGAAGATCGGATTATATTCGCCTACATTTCCTCCGTCACGTCCTTCGCCAACGAAGCTATATACCGAGCCAAGTCCCTCTCTCAGCATTGACATCCAGTGGGGCGCCGCCTCCTGGATACCAACCATATCGGGAAGATACATTCTGATTGTTTCAATAACGCGTTTCCTTCTCGCATCATCGGGATATGTGGTCTTGATGTTGAAGCTCATAACGCTCATAGGGTCTGATATTTTATCTATAATATCAGAATTTATGGTTACATCAAGATTTTTTCCGTCATTTTCTTTATCAAGCATATTTTTTATTGCCTTTACTGCGCTGACATTTCCGATAGCGGTTCCGGAATACGCCACAACAAAATCATCGCCGTTTTTACCGATAACATATGCATTATCCGAAAGTCTGAGACCGGAAACATATGTTGAATCACGATTCGTTGCTCCGATGTGTATTTCCTTGCCGGAAACATACGCCTCTTTATCGCTTTTTACGGCAAGATAGGTTCCGCATCTTTCGGCTATGATATTGCGAAGATCCTCGGCTATCGTTTTTTCGGATAGTGTGCCTTTTGCAGGATAAACTATACTGTATTCTCCGATATCCGTCCCGTTAATCTTTATATTTTCAACAGGGTAAGAAGCTTTCAAAATATATTTCATGCCGTTATCAAACACAACATCACCGCCGCCCGCAGAAAATTTATTGATAACATTCTCCACAAAGTAATTTATTGCTTTGATGGTTCCCTCATCCGTAAGTCCGCCTATAAGCAACTTTGTTCCATAAATAACGCAACCGTAATCGTTCAGCTTATAATTTGCATAGACCTCTTCGCAAGCCTTACGGGCGCAGTTTCCGACGATTATTTCATATTCAGCCTCTTTAAGTTGAGGAACATCGTCGCGTGTGAAATCATCTTTATACTCTATCTGCACGGAAAACTTTTCGTTTATAGCCCCATAAAGTGTGTTCACGGCGTTTTTAACTTCATCGGTAGCCTTTTCCTGTCTCACAAGTCTGAACTTTGCGATTTCAGAAGCCTTAAGCTGCATCTCCGGAGTGTCGTCCGGCTTATCGGTCTGTGACTCTGTGACTTCCGGAGCTTCGCTGCTTTCGCCGGAGGATGTATCCGGTCCGGGAACCTTATTGTTGTTACATGAGCAAAATGCCGAGACAAACATAAGCATCAGTAGCAATACTGATATTATTGCAAAAATTCTGCCCGATCGGTTAATTTTATTTGATCTTGATATCATAATTTTCTCCCTTCGGAAAAATCATATTATTTATGAAAATTATACCACAAGGCTTATTATCAGTCAATCGGATTTGGATAAATCGGCTGTTTATACAACATCCGTCAGCTTTTTTTGGCGAATATAACTATTGCACACTCCGGAACGCTTACATATCGCAAACCACGTCCTTTATAAATTTCCCGGCGTTTTCAAACACACGAGTTCCGAGAGTCGACAGATAATTTATATCCTGATGTCCGTCGGCAATAAGTACGCAGTCGGCGCCTATCGCCCTCGCCACATTCAGATCATGATCGGTATCTCCGATGAAAAGTATCTTCTCGCCGGGATTTTTCTTTCGCCATGCCAATGCGATATTCTCTTTACTTTCCGCTTTGATATTATCAAGCCCGACAAGCTCGGAAAAATATCCGTCTATTCCGAGCTCACTCACCTGTTCAGCAAGCATATTATATTCGGTCGCCGAAAGTATTATCTGTTTTTTTTCCGTTCTTTTGAAAATATCAAGCAATCCGATTATGTTTTCATATATTTCCGCGCAATTCCGGTTGCGATTGTACTGCTCGACCCATTCAACCGCGATTGAATCATATGATTCCTTTTCAAAATCAAAACCGAGCCTGCGATAGTATTCGATTATAGGAAACCCGAAAACCTCATGATACCGTTCCCTGCTGTCGACAGTCGGAAGCCCCCTTGCGGCAAGCAAATGATTTATTGACCTTATGCCTATTCCGACGTCATCAAGTATAGTACCGTTGAAATCCCAGATGATGCAGGTGTATCCGTTATATTTACTGTTCAAAATCTTACCTCTTACAAATTATTTTACTTTAGAATTGTAGCTTATCACACCGAAAAATTCAAGAAACAAATGCAAAACCGTATGTTAATTTAAAATAATCCGAAAACAAACAGATTTAAGCTATGTCATTCCTTAAAATATTGACATCGGTAAATTTATGGTATATAATATAGCAGTATTGTTAAAAATTATAAGGATATATTTTTTAATTACCATGGTATTTATTTCAAGGCTTCCGAGCCCGACAAAGCTGAAAAATCTTTTTCCGCTAACTTCCGAGCTGAAGCAGATAAAAAAGAAAAACGATAAAAATATTGCGAGCATTCTTGAAGGAAAATCAAAGAAACTTCTTCTCATAATCGGTCCCTGCTCCGCAGACAGAAAAGACAGCGTACTTTACTATATGAAAAGGCTGAGAGCCGTACAGGAAAAGGTCTCAACAAAAATAGTAATCGTACCGAGACTGTACACAGGCAAACCGAGAACGCACGGAAACGGATACAAAGGAATGCTTCATAATCCCGATCCGATAGGTCCGTCCGATCTCATACGCGGGCTGGCAGCTTCACGCGATCTGCACCTGAGTGTATTGCGCGAAACGGGATTTTCATGTGCCGATGAACTGCTGTACCCTGCCAACTACGATTATCTGGACGATCTGCTTTCTTATGTTGCAATAGGAGCTCGTTCCTCGGAGAACCAGGAGCATCGCATGATCGCCAGCGGTGTCGAGGTGCCCGTCGGCATGAAAAATCCCGCAAACGGAGATCTCGGAGCCATGCTCAATTCAGTAAACGCTGCGCGTATGTCTCATACTTTTATCTATCGCGACACGGAAGTACGAAGCAGCGGTAACCGCCTTGCACACGGTGTTCTCCGAGGCTACACCGACTGTAACGGCATATCTCACTCAAACTGCGACTACGGCTCACTTGTAAGACTTTACGGACTTCTCCCGCAGTACGGATTGGACGGAATGCCGGTCATAATTGACACAAATCACGATAACTCCGGAAAGGATTATTTAAAACAGATCGAAATAGCCGAAAATGTCGTAAGGTACCGCAATAAATCCGAAGAAATAAAATCGATGGTACGCGGTCTTATGATTGAAAGCTACATAAAGGACGGCTCGCAGCCTGTCGGCGGTGAAGAATACGGAATGTCGATCACCGATCCGTGTCTCGGCTGGGAAAAGACCGAAAAGCTTATTTTTTCCATTGCCGATATATTGAGAGAACAATAAAAAATATAAAGTCAAATCAGCCATTGATAACACAAAAATGTCATGCATTCTTTCGGAGATCGCATGGCATTTTTTGAGTTTTATTTTAATGTGAGATCAAAGGCACAGAAAAGCCCTGAAGGCGTCGATATATCCGCGTGCCGTATCTGCCGAAGACGCTTCGGCAAAAATCCGCAGTAACGGCTCGGTTCCGGAAAATCTGCAGATAACAAACGAATCGTCATCAAAATACACCTTGCATCCGTCCTCATAGTTCACCTTGGTTATGACCCGTCCGAACGAAGGAAGCTTTTTGTCTACCATAAGCGTTTTGTTTATTGCCTCCCGTGCCGCAGGTACAAATTCGAGATTGTCTTCAATCATTACATATTCGCCGTATTTTTCACGCAGCTCTGCCATGAATTCTCCCGGGGCTTTTCCGACTGCACAGACCATCTCCACAAAAAGTGAAGCAGCATATACCGAATCCTTACCGAAGATATGACCGCGGACGGTAAGACCGCCCGACGACTCGCCTCCGAGAACGGCGTCAACTTCTTCGATTTTTGCAGATACATATTTAAATCCTACCGGAACCTCGTAGCATTTTTCTCCGAAGGATTCCGCTATACGGTCAAGCATATGGGTGGTTGCGAGATTTCTTACCACCGGTCCCTTCCAGCCCTTATATTCATGCAAATAATAATACAGCATAGCAAGTATCTCATTCGCACCGATATATCTGCCGTTCGAATCTATTATACCGAGCCGGTCGCCGTCTCCGTCAAGAGCTATTCCGAGGTCATAATCCCCTCTGACCACCTGAAGCGAGAGATCGGAAAGATCCTTCTCCGACGGTGCGGGCATGGCTCCGCCGAAATAGGCGTCTTTATTGTCATTGATAATATCCGGGGTACATCTTGTCGTATAGAAAATTACAAGCGCAGGATAGGTTCCCGAACCATGCATAGGGTCAAAAAGTAACCGAAGTCCTCTTTCGCGAATTGCATTTACATCAAGTCTTGCAATGATATCGTCTATAAAATCATTGAATGGGTTCCTTATAAGTTCGATACTGCCTTCGCGACAGGCACGGTCAAAATCAATAAAGGTCACGCCTTTGTCATCAATACCGTCGATTATTTTTTCGAGTTTTGCGGTATCCTCAACCGATGCGTCACGTCCCTCATGAACAATAAGCTTGATACCGTTATATATTGCCGGATTATGGCTCGCCGTGACCTCAAGACCGTAGTGAAGCTCCTGCTTTTTTACCGTGTGCATAATAAGCGGTGTCGGTGCGCTTCTTTTCATGAAAAGGACACGAAGCCCATTGGCAGCAAGTACCTCTGCTATCCATTTTGCGGCGGTATCCGACAAAAATCTCCGGTCGTAACCGACTATTACAGGCTTGTCCGTATTATTCTCTGCTTTGGCAAGCAAAGCGACGCCCATAGCCACCTTGCGGATATTTGTTTCGATAAAATCTTTACCGATAACGGCTCTCCAGCCGCCTGTTCCGAATCTTATCATTTTATAATGTCCTCCCTTTTTGCTCTTTCTGTCATGTGAATCACCACTGTTCATAATTCTTATTCTTGGGTTATCTCATGCTTTCACAATGTTGTTTTGATTATCTTCATATCTCCGTTCAGCGTGTACCTGCCGCACATAGCCGGTATAAAATAACTGTCGCCCTTTGAAAAAACGAAGTCATTATTTTCAAATCCGATATTTCCCGAGCCCTCTATACAGATCAGAGAATGGAAGCTTTTTTCGTCTGCGTACATTTCGCATGGACCGTTTTTTGAGGTGTCAATAATATCGGTCGTGAAATATCTGCACTCCGCAAGCCTGCCCGGATATCTTTTTATGCCGCCACTCATTTCAAATGCAAGCCTGTCCGCATCAGATCTGTCATGGCTCTTTACTACATTAAGTGCGTCTTTAATATGCAGCTGTCTGAGCGTGCCGTCCTTTTGCCGTCTTTCGTAATCATATACACGGTATGTTATATCGCAGTTCTGCTGGATCTCGGCTATCAGTATTCCCCGCCCTATGGCGTGTATCATACCCGCAGGTATAAAATAGCTTTCTCCGGGCTTTACCGGAATATAGTTCAAAGCCTCGGCATAGTTTCCCGATTCTACATAGCCTCCGAAATCAGAGGCACGCAAACCGGGGCTTAAACCGTATGCGATCCTTGCACCTGGCTTTGCATCTATTATATACCACATTTCATTCTTTCCGCACGGCGCACCGTGCGCCCTTGCATATACGTCATCCGGATGAACCTGTACAGAGAGGTCGTCGGCTGCATCTATCAGCTTAATAAGCAGTGGAAAGTCGCTTTTCTCCGTCATCAAATGACTGACCGAATCATATCCGACCGCTGCAAAATATTCCTTCAACGTCATTCCCCTGCACTCGCCGTTTATGATCCTGTTCATCGCGTCGGGTCTGACAGTAAGCTCCCAGCTTTCGGCAATCACATCCGATCCCGAAGTCGGCTTTTTCCCCCATTCTTCCGACAGGCGTGTCCCGCCCCAGATATAACCGCGGGTCACATAATCCAATTTGAGCGGGTAAAACCATTCACGTTTTTTCATCATACAAAATACCGTTCCGAGTATCAATATAAACACTAAGATTATACAGCATATACGGCTTCCTGTCAACAAATTTGTTTAACCGATCAGCGTACCTGTGTCAGATGTCATTTTTTATCAGATCTTCAAAGCTTTCGCGCCTGACGACAGCACTGTCGCTTCCGTCAGGGCGTATCATCACGACCGCAGGTCTCGGCAGTCGGTTGTAATTTCCCGACATCGAATAGTTGTATGCTCCCGTAACAAGTACCGCAATTTTTTCACCGCGTACCGGCCTTTTTATGCTGACGTTTTTCTGAATTATATCGCCGCTTTCGCAGCATCTTCCGACAATATCGGCAATCATATCCGGTTCGGAGTCCGCGTGTGTCGCATTGATTACGGTATATTTCGCACCGTACAAAGCAAATCGCGGGTTGTCCGTCATACCTCCGTCAACCGAAATATAGTATTTGTATCCTTTAATCTGCTTTACACTTCCCACTGTATATAAAGTAATACCTGCATCTGCCACAATGCTTCTTCCGGGCTCCATAAGAATATTGGGCACACATATATCAAGCCTTTTGCAAAAAGCCTTTACCGAGTCTGCAACCGCTGAAATTTCCGTCTCGATATCCATAATCGGATCGGAATCCGTGTATCTTACGCCGTAGCCTCCTCCGAGGTTAAGATATTCCGTATCTATCCCGAATCTCATTTTCATATCGGCGATAAATTCAAGCATAATTTCGGCGGTGTCAATGAAAGCCCTGCTGTCAAAGCTCTGCGATCCGATATGGCAATGATACCCCGACACTGTAACATTACTCAATCCGTGCGCATATCCGACAAGCTCGGCTGCCTGTCCGGTCTCAATAGAAGTGCCGAATTTGGAATCTACGCGCCCGGTATTCACCGCTTCAAACGTATGCGGATCTATCCCGGGTGTAAGACGCAGAAGTATCTTTTGTCTTATTCCCTTTTGTGCAGCAAAGCTGTTGACGGAATCAAGCTCCTCGCGGTTATCGACTATGAAAAAGCCTATGCCGCAGTCGATCGCATATGCGATATCCTCATCCGTCTTATTGTTTCCGTGAAAAAACATTTTTTCGGGCGGAAATCCGACACTCATAGCCGTATACAATTCTCCGGACGAAACTATATCCGTACCTATTTTTTCATCGGCGGCTATTCTGTAAATCTCCTTCATCGAAAGCGCCTTTGAAGCATAAAGCGGATACGAGCCGTCGCCGAAACAGCGTGCAAGTGCATTTTTATAAAGACGCATATTTTCGCGTATCCTTTTTTCATTCATAAGATACAGCGGCGTGCCGTATTTATCGGCAAGTGCCACCGTATCCACCCCGGCAAGGGTCAAGTGTCCGTTCGCATTGACGGAAACGCCGTTCTGTATCATTTTTTTCATATGTGTTTCACCGTTGCTTTCCTGCATTTTCAACTTTTTCGGTCTTTTTCGATTTTTGATTTCATGATTTCAATCGTCGGTTTTGAAATTGCTTTTCATCCGAGCAATTTTGTCAGTCTTTTTACCGCTTCTTCCGTATTTTCGCGGGTCCCGAACGCGGAAAGTCTGTAATATCCCTCTCCGCAGTTTCCGAAGCCTACGCCCGGCGTTCCTGCAACACCCGCGTTTTCCAATATAAAATCAAAGAATTCCCACGAATTCCTTTTTCCCATGCATTTCATCCATATATACGGACTTGAAATGCCGCCCGTATAAACTATTCCGAGCTTTTTACACCCGTCGGCAAGTATTGAAGCATTCTCAAGATATCCGCGTATATTTTCAAGGCATTGAGCGCGTCCCATCTCGGTCATGACCGCTTCTGCGGCGCGTTGTATTATATACGATACGCCGTTTGTGCGCGTTGACTGCCTTCGTATCCACAGCTTTTTTAAAGCTTCACCATTGCACACAATACCATCCGGAACCACAGCATATGCGCATCTGAGACCCGTAAAGCCTGCAGTTTTCGAGAACGAGCAGAGCTCGACCGCGCATTTTTCAGCCCCATCAATGCAATATATTGAATGCGGGCTGTCGTCGGCAATAAATGCTTCATAAGCGGCATCGAATACAATTAAGGAGCCGGTTTTATTTGCATATTCGACCCAAAGCTTCAGGACCTCGCGGCTGTATACCGTTCCCGTCGGGTTATTAGGCGAACAAAGAAAATATATACCTCTTGCATTGCTGCTCGGAGGCATCGGGATAAATCCGTTTTGCTCGTCGGTATTAAGAAATACAATTTTCCGCCCGAACATAAGAGCCGCATCCCTGTATACCGGATACACGGGGTCAGTCACAAAAACCGTATTGTCTCCGAGAGTTTCCAGAATATCGCCTGCATCGCTTTTTGAACTTGACGTAACGAATATTTCGTCATCCTTCAGCTCAACACCGAGCCTGCGGTATCTTTCCGATATGGCATGGCGGAGAAAATCATATCCTCCGACCGGAGGATAACCTCTGAATGATACTTTGCACAGCTGCTCCTCGGCGGCTGTTTTTATAGCGGCAACCGCCGCCTTCGGAAGAGGTCCCGTAACATCTCCGACGCTTAAGTTGATCACTTTTTCATATTTACCGCCCTTAGCGTTTTCCGAATATTTTTTTATACGTCCTGCGATTCTGTAAAACAGATAATCATCATCAAGCTTCCGATAGCAGTCATTTGTGAGAACAGCTATTTCCCGGTTTGTCGCAGACATATTCATACTCCCCGTCATATACCTTTTCCGCAGGACCTTTCATGGTAAGTATGTATTCATCGGAGCATTTTATTTCAAGCATACCGCCTTCCAATCGGACATTTATCCAAGAATTATGCGGCAGATATCCGAGCTTTACCGCCGTGGCAACCGAAGCACACGCTCCCGTTCCGCAAGCCATGGTCTCACCGCTGCCGCGTTCACAGACGCGCATCGCAAGCCCGCCGCTGCCGTCAAGCGCAACAAGTTCGACGTTTACGCCGTCCGGAAACGGTCCGCTTTCGGAAATTGCAAGAGCCATGGCTTTAAGATCGATCTCATGCAGGTCACAAAATCCGTGGTCTTCCGTCCCCGTCAGATCATGGAGAAACACGACGGCGTGCGGATTACCTACCGTTACGGACAGAAACCTTCCGCAAATCCGGCACGCGCCGTTATCGAACAAAAAATCGAACCGGCTCGCCGGATCGGTATTGCTTTCCGCTTTCACGTTCTCAGCATAAAGCAGGGCTTTTCCCATATCGACGGTAACCGCTAAAACTTTGCTTTCGGATACTTCAAGACACAAATGCCTGATTCCCGACAGTGTTTCAATGTCAAGCTGCTCCTTTTTTATGCCTCCGTATTCATACAGATATTTTCCGACGCAACGGATTGCATTTCCGCACATTTTTCCCTCGCTTCCGTCGGAATTGAACATTCTCATTCCGGCGTCGGCTGTATCCGAACGACATATGAGAACTATTCCGTCGGCTCCCACGGATGTATGGCGCGGAGACATGGCACGCGCCACATCTTCCGGATGCTCAAGCATTTTTTCACGGCAATCGAAAAAAATATAATCGTTTCCGAGACCGTGCATTTTTGTGAATTTCAGTTTCAAAATTGCCCTCCGCCTGTTTTAAAATACAAAAATTTCAATACCTTTACAGGTTCCTGCGGTCAATTATAAGTATATTCTACACAAGTATAACATGACATGGATATTATATCAGAATATTTGTGTGTTTTCAAGAATTTCCGACACAAAATATGCAAAAATGAAAAGCGCTTCAAAACACTTCTCAGATATTTCACGGGTAACAAAAAAACGAACAGACAGTCAAAATCTGACTGCCTGTCGTTTCAAATCTTTTATTCGGGGGCTGTATAATACAACAGACAACCGTCAGTTTTCACCGACAGCGCTGATTATATACTCTTCAACATCACTGTACGGGATATCAAGCGAGACCGAAAGCTCACTGTATAAACAATGCTTTGCCATTCTCTCATAGTCTGAATCAACATCGGGCAGGCGCTTTCTGGTGTTCAACAGCTGTTTGCGACGGTTATATACCGTCTTTATCACACTGACATTTCCCTCGGGGATTCCCATTTCCATAGCCTGTTTATACAACAGCTTGCGGTTCTTTTCATTTTCTATTATTATCGGGCTTATAGACGGAATACGGTCAATAAACCTTTCCGCCTCCTCACGCGTCATGAGATTTCTCATATTGACGCTCTGATTATTCATAGGACTGTATATCATAGAACCGTCACGGCTACCGAGCGGTTTCAGGACATAGTAAAGAGTACCCTGATTCATATTGGCAAAAGGTGCGGCGCAGGTATCCTTGACTTCACATACTCCGGAATTACCGTAAACTATCATATCGCCCTTTTTGAATTTTACCATATCAATATCACCCTCTCTTTTCATTGTCGGTCTGCAAATAACACTTTATTTATCTAAATAACATATATTTATACTATGTATATATTATATCATATATTATTTTTTTTTGCTATGGGCAATTTAGACAAATTTTTCCAATTTATCAGAGACGAAAACTCGCTCAGATTGTAACAATCATCTTGTAACAATCACCTTTTTTAATTTCCCGCCAATATTATTATTTAGGTCTTTAATGTATTTCTTATTCATCGCTGTCATGAAAATCCGCAAAAAATCTATGCAGAACTAAAAACCGTTAATATATTGATTTTCGCGACAATATATGATAGAATATCTATATCAAAACAAATTCAAAAGGAAATCTGCATATGAATCTTTATTTTATCAGGCACGGACAAACCGTATATAATGCAGGTCATATCGTTCAGGGGTGGACAGATGTTGACCTGACGAAAAAAGGCAGGGCTCAGGCGGCAGGCGCAGCTAAGCTGGTCGCACCGATAAGCTTTGAAAGAATCTACGCCTCAGATCTTCAGCGTACTAAGACCACCGCAGGCATAATCTTCGGAGACGCCGACATTATCTGGGATAAGAGACTGCGCGAGATAAACAACACTCCGTTTGCGGGTCTGACCTCAAAGGAAATGCTTGATCGCTTCGGTGACGACTACGACTATGCCCGCTCCCATCTCGATTACGGCAGGCTCGGTGCCGAAAGCAGTGAAAGCCTCATTTTAAGGGTAGGCAATTTTATGGCTTCCATCGCCTCCGAATACGAAGGCGACACCCGGAAGTGCAGCTCAAAAAAATTCGGAAACATAGCAGTTGTAACCCATGGCGGCGTTATTCATGCCGCGATAGCAAATGTTCTCGGCATCGGTATTGATGTACGCCGTATTTCCATATCAAACTGCTCGGTTTCCGTATTCAATTATTCCGAAGGCTATTGGAAGATCATGAGCCTGAACCATACTGCGGATTCGATTATAAACCCCGAAGCTATCCTTTATTGACACTCTTATTCAATCCGTCACACAGTTTTACTTCAAAATTCATTTTCCTGTCATCTGTATTTTAGATACGGATATTATAATTTTTTCGGAAGAATGGGAGTATCTTGTCTTCCGTGATGTATCAATTTAAAATACAGAATATTTATTGATTATATTCAATGATAAGGAACAGAGAAATGAAAAGTATTATGGTCAGCGACCTCGGGGTCGTCAACAATGAATTGACCAAAAAGGTACTTGACACCATCGGTAAAGAAAATATACAGGAATTGGTGGAACAGAATTCGCACTTCCGTGAGCTTATGGTCGGATACCGTTGTGCTATAATGGAGATCGAAACCAAATTCAAGGTTCTGAATGAAGAATTTTCGTGGCAAAACGACCGCAACCCGATAGAAAGTATAAAAGTGCGCCTTAAAGAGCCTTTAAGTATACTCAATAAAATGCAGCTCAAAGAGGTTCCGCTTAATTTCGAAAGTATGGAAAAGAATATCCTTGATATAGCCGGAGTAAGAGTTATATGCTCATTTGAGAGCGATGTGTATTTTCTTGTGGGCTGTCTTGCAAGGCAGACGGATATAGAAGTAATAAAAATCAAGGATTACATAAAAAATCCAAAGCCGACGGGATACAGAAGCTATCATATGACCGTACGGATACCTATCTTCTTTGCAAACGAAACAAAGCTTGTTCCGGTCGAAATCCAATTCCGCACGATCGCTATGGATTTCTGGGCAAGCCTTGAGCACAATATACTCTACAAAAAGAATCTTGCGGATTCTGAGGAGATAGCCGACGCTCTGCGCGATTGCGCCGATGCAAGCCGCGGGCTTGACGAAAAGATGGAGGATCTGCTGCATCTGGCAAAAGAAAAGAAAAGCACAAAGGATTATTTTTAAATAATTTTGTATACGATATCGCTATCGGAAAAATAATTACAGATGAGGAAAAGACATGATTCCGTTTGTTGAATTTCAGAATGTAAGTAAAATTTATACTATGGGTGAGGTGAGAATAAATGCGCTTCATGACGCAAGCTTCACCATTGAAAAGGGAGAGATATGTGTCATCGTCGGTCCGTCAGGAGCCGGCAAGACAACGCTCCTTAATATTCTCGGAGGTATGGACAGTCTGACGACGGGCAAGGTCCTTATCGAAGGAGAGGATATTTCGCAGTATTCAAAAACACGCCTGACTTCATATCGCAGATATGACATAGGCTTTGTATTTCAGTTTTACAACCTTATACAAAATCTGACGGCACTTGAAAATGTGGAAATGGCGGCCCAGATATGCAAAAATCCGCTTGATCCGATGGAGATGATAAAGCGCGTCGGACTTGAAGAACGCGCAAAGAATTTCCCGGCGCAGCTTTCCGGCGGTGAACAGCAGAGAGTTTCAATAGCACGCGCGCTTGCAAAAAATCCCAAGCTTCTGCTTTGCGACGAGCCTACCGGCGCACTTGATTATGTAACGGGCAAGCAGGTTCTGAAGCTGCTTCAGGATACAAGCCGCGAGACCGGAATGACCGTTGTCATCATAACGCACAACAGTGCGCTTACCGCAATGGCAGACCGTGTCATCTCCGTTAAAAACGGCACGGTAATAAGCCAGAAGAAAAACGAGACGGCAGTCCCGGTCGAGCAGATTGAGTGGTGACGCTATGCTTTGGAGATCAACTTTAAGAACTATCCGTCATTCTCTCGGGCGTTACCTTGCAATTCTTGCAATAATAGCCTTGGGAGTCGGCTTCTTCGCGGGTCTGCGGGTCACAGAAAAATCAATGATAAAGACCGCAGACGGTTATCTGACCGAGTTGAATATGCACGACTTCCGTCTTATAAGCACTCTCGGCTTTACGGATGACGATGTAAACGCTTTCAGAAAGCTTTCGGGGATAAAAAAGGTCGCGGGTTCGGTCAGTGCGGATATGATCTACATAAACCGTTCGGGATCGGATTCCGTACTTCATGCACACACGCTGACCGACGGCATAAACGGACTTGACGTGATCGCCGGCAGGCTTCCCGAAGCGCCTTACGAATGTGTATTTGACGCAAAGTATGCCGATGAAAGTATGTTGGGTACGAAAATAAAAATGTCCGACAACAATTCGGAGGAGACCTTTGATAAATTCACCTATAAGGAATACACCATCGTAGGTCTTTGCGACGCAGCAAATTACATTAATTTTGAGCGCGGTACAACAGCGCTCGCGGGCGGCTCGGTCTCCGGATATATGTATATCCCTGCCGACGGCTTCAGTGTGGATTATTACACCGAGATATATCTTACCGTCAATGCCGCAGGCGAAATTTATTCGGAAGAATATAAGTCCGCGATCGACGGTATCCGTCCCGAAATAGAAAAGCTGCTTTCGGAGCGTGCCGATGTCAGATTCGAAAAAATATACGGCGATGCAAAATCCGAAGTAGATGATGCGCAGAAGGAGCTTGATTCAAAAATCGAGGAGTTAAACAGCGCACGCGCAGAAATTGAAGACAATAAAAAGAAGCTTGATTCCGAGCGCAAAAACGCCGAGGCGGAATTCGGCTCGTCCGAGGATAAGCTCAAAGACGCAAGAGCACAGCTTGATTTGTCATGGGAGCAGTTGAATCAGGCAAAAGCGGACCCGAGCGCTCAGCTGCCTGCGGTAGCCGAACAGCTGCGGCTTGCGGAAGAAAAGCTGAATGAAGGCGAAAAAGAATATGCCGCAAATGTTGAAGCACTGAATAAAGCAAAAACAGAGGCAGAGGAAAAATTCCTTGAGGCCGAGAACAAAATTTCGGAAGCCGAGAAAAAGCTTGACGAATCGGTGCCTGAAATCAATAAAGCCCAAGAAGAGATAGATGACGCTTATGCCGAGGTCGAAAAGCTCGAGCGCGCAAAAACATATACACTTGACCGCTCGTCAAATGTCGGTTATGCAAGCTTTGAAAACGATACCGCGATAGTTTCCGGCGTTTCAAAGGTCTTTCCGCTCTTTTTCTTTCTTGTTGCGGCACTCGTGTGCATAACAACCATGACAAGAATGGTAAGTGAGCAGCGCACACAGAACGGTGTGCTGAAGGCGCTCGGATACGGCTCCGCCGCCATCTCCGGACAGTATCTTTTCTATGCCGGAAGCGCATCCGCCATCGGGTGCGTGATCGGATTTTTCATAGGCTCAAGATATCTGCCAATGGCACTCTGGCAGGTCTATCACATAATGTATTCGATACAGCGTCCGATAAGATTTGTAGCCGATATGAAGCTTTTTGCGATCTGCTCGGTGGTCTATCTCATCTGTGCGCTCGGTGCGACGTGGTTTGTATGCCATCGCGATCTTAATGAAAGCTCAGCCGAGCTTATCCGTCCGAAAGCGCCCGCTCCGGGCAAACGCATTTTGCTTGAAAGAATACCGTTTATATGGAAGCATATAAAATTTCTGCACAAGGTATCGATCAGAAACATTCTGCGCTATAAAAAGCGTATGTTTATGATGATAATCGGTATCGGCGGCTGCACCGCCCTGCTTTTGACAGGCTTCGGAATACGCGATACCATTGAGCCGGTCGTTGACAATCAATACGATGAGATCGAGCTTTATGATGCCGCCGTTTCATTCACTTCCCCACTTGACGATAATTCCAAAAAGCTGTTTTCGAAGCAAACGGAAAAAATTTCGTCCGGCACAATGTTCCTTAACAGGCAAAACGTCGATATCTCATTGTCCGGCGGCAACAAGACCGTAAACCTTGTTGTTTTCGACAAAGAGCTGAACGGCTTTGTAAATCTTCATAAAGGCGACACCGCGCTCACGCTCCCCGGAAAAGATCAGGCACTCGTTAATTACCGTTTTGCGCACGAAAACGGGATCAAAGCGGGAGACAAAATACGCATTATAAGCTCCGACCTTGCGGAAATCAATGTTACGGTTACCGGAATATTCGACAATTATATTTACGACTATGTATATATAAATTCGGAAACCTACTCCGCGCAGACAGGCAGGCTTCCAGAATATAACACGGCATATATCAATTTTCCCGAGGGTCAGGACGCCAATGCGGCAGGTGCTGTGCTTCTCGGTGCCGACGGAGTTGCGACGGTCAACCTTAGTGCGAGCATGAGAACGCGCGTTGGAAATATGCTTAAAAGCCTTGACTACATTGTACTCATAGTGCTCGTATGTGCCGGCGCACTTTCATTCATAGTTCTCTACAATCTGACAAATATTACTATCACAGAACGTACACGCGAAATTGCTACGCTGAAGGTTCTCGGATTCTATCAAAAAGAGCAAAACTCATATGTGTTCAGAGAAAACATCGTGCTTACGGGAATCAGTGCAATATGCGGCATTCCGATGGGAATAGCGCTTTTGAATTATGTAATGGCGCAGATCAAGATAAGCTCCATATACTTCGGCTGCAGGCTTGCGCCACTGAGCTATGTCTTCGCAATTGCCATCACGTTTGTTTTCACAATAACCGTTGACCTTGCGCTTACGTCAAAGACAAAAAATATTGATATGGCGCAGGCAATGAAAGCCATAGAATAATTTTAAAAATCAAAACGGGCAGTCCGCCTATCCGGTTTTCCTGATAAATCCCGGAATATGCAGACTGTCCGTTTTTTGTAGTTTTATTATTCGATTCTCGACTTTCCGTATCAGATATAATCGGATATGTAGGGAGATTCATGAAGAAGTGCTTTATCAAGTCTGGCCACCGTAGCGTAATCTCCGTCTATCCTGCCGAGGCGGTAAAGCTTTATCGCAGATTTATATCCGAGCAGCAACGTCGTAAATGTTGCTATTGAGAGATTGACCGTATAGTCGGGTTTTCTGTCGGTCACAATGCACTTACCGTTTTCAAAGTAAACGTTGAAGGTTTTATTGTTCCATTCAAGAAATTCGTCTTTGATATTGAATGCAAAGCAGACGCCGCTCTCACCGGGATCGCATTGATATTTTTCAAGGAATTGTTCAACGTCAATAATCCTGCCCATTATATAAGGACGTATAACCTCTCTTATATCGCCGTCATCCATTTCAAATGCGATAGGCTCGTTATAATATGAGTTTCCTTTTACCTCGTCTATCATGGAATCATGTGCGCGTATGTACTCCCAGAGTCCTTCGTGCGCCTCACGGTTAAGATATATCATCTCTTTTATGTGCATGATATCTTCTTTTATAAGATACACCATATATCCGCTCGGTTCACCTGACGGTGTATAATACACTGCGACATTGGTATCGTCCTCGTCCCAACGCCAATATTCCTCCCACGCAAGGCTGTTCCTAAAAAGGCATCCGTGCGTTTGTGTAGCAAATCTTGTGTGCAGATCCATGAAATCATTATTTGCCCAATCGACACGTCTGACATATCCCGGTGCCCGCGCCTTTGACGGTATCTGCCTGTCCTTTACGGTATATGAGATTTTGTTTGATATTATTTCATATCCGAATCTTCGGTAAAGCGGTATTGAATACGGGAAAAGCATTGCAAAGGACTGCTTACGCTCACGCATATGCTCAAGACTTTTGCGCATAAGTCTTTTCATTATTCCGCGCCCGGTATATTCAGGATATGTGCAGACGCTCGTAACAAATCCGATATTATACTTTTTGCCGTAAATATTCATGTCGATCGGATATACAGCTATCTGTGAAATCAGCGAATCCCCGTCGAAACACCCGAGCACGTCGGCTCTTTCAAGCACCGGAAATTTGGATTGTTTTATCTCATCGTCGCGCCATCCTGTTTCGGACAGTTCCTGTTCGGTGACCTGAAAAGCATACCGTAAAAGATTGTTGTACTGATCAAGATAATCCGTAGTCACAGTCTTTATGGAATAGCCACAGTTATTCTGAGTCAGATTTTGATTATTACCTGTAATATTGTTATCATTCATTTTGAGCTTTTCCTTGAAATCCTGGAATATTATTATTTAAATTCAAACATAAAACATTTTACCATGCAACTGAAAATATGTCAATGCCCCGATATAAGCTTGTCAGCTTAAATATCAAAAGCCCCACAAAACAGCAAAAATCCCGGATAACCAAAGGTTCCGGGATTCTGCCTGTCCTCTGTCCGGAATAGCTTACCGGGTTTTGGATTTTTCTTTAACTTTTGAAGCCTTACCGACTCTATCTCTGAGGTAGTAGAGCTTAGCGCGTCTGACTTTACCTTCGCGTGTAACTTCAACTTTAGCTACATGAGGAGAGTGAAGCGGGAAAGTTTTCTCAACGCCGCAACCGTAGGTTACGCGTCTTACCGTAAATGTTTCGGAGATGCCGCCGCCGTGTTTAGCGATAACAGTACCCTCGAAAATCTGAATTCTTTCTTTTGAGCCCTCTTTTACAAGGTTGTGAACCTTAACGGTATCACCGACGTTGAACTGAGGAACCTCGGCTTTAAGTTGCTCGTTTGTCATAGCCTTTAACAAATCCATTTGTGGCCTCCTGATTTATCGGACATTCATGCGAGCAAGCAGCGGACTGTCCGTGATATTGATATGCGCTCTGCGCAAACCGAAAAATATTATACCATATGATGCTCTTTTTTGCAACCCCGGGCGGTCATTTTTTTTGAATTAATTGTTAATTTTTGCTGCTTTCGGGTTTATTTTTCTTGAAAATTTTCGATATCCCGGGAAAAACCGCTATGCAGGTGTCTAATATTACCGGGAGATTGACTATAAGCAATACGGCAAACGTGATTATCTGTCCTATAATTCCCGGCACAAACCATGCCAGAATACACTGAACGATTATAATGACCACGCTGATAACAAATATCGGTGAATATATTCTGAATTCAAGATATTGCTTTGTGTTATAAGAGCGAATAACAAACACGACAAAATAGCATATGAAGGTTGCAATCGCAGCGCCCTCGGCGCCGAATTTCGGAATGAAAATAAGATTGAGAACTATATTAATAATCGCGCCCGCGGCGGCAGTAACAAATGACATCACTGTTTTTTTTGCCAGCGCATATATACTGCTCAAAAAAGTCACAAGAGAGGTGAATACCGTTGCAAGCAACAGCGTCGGAACATATTTCTCGACTCCAATGTAGGATTCCGCAAAAAGCTTTCCGCAAAGCCAGCCTGAAATCATGATAAGGAAAGAGCACACAAGTATCATAACGGTGGAAAACGCCGCGAAAGTCTTACCGTAATAATACGCATTTTTTCTCTTTGAAGCCTTTGCCTTTGTGTCTTCGGTTGCTGCAGAGGCAACGCTTTTTCCCGGAAGGTCGTCAGTCCCCGCTGTTTTTTCGTCTACCGGTTCATCTCCGGAAAATGCAAAGAACTGCCATGCCTCGTTAAACACAGCTGACGCAAGCGTTATGAGCGTAGGTATTTTATATGCAGCCGAATATAGTCCGTTGATGCTGTCGCCGCATATTTCCGCTACAATATATCTGTCGGAAACATTTGTTACCCACCAGAATATAACGGTCGGAATAAGCGGCAGGCAGTATTTGAGCATCTGAAAAATAAGAGCACCGTTTATCTTTCCCGGAGAAATATGTCTGAAAAGTCCCGCGCCTAAAAACAGTATAACCGAGACTGCAGCGTCGGCTATTATAACCGAAAGCACATATCCGATTATTCCCATTCCGAATTTCACAAGGAACAGAACATTGAGACCAACGGTAAGTCCGGTATTGATTATTCCCTGCCACGCAAACAGTGCAGTCTTGCCGGAGGCGCGTATATATTGAGCAAAAAGCGAATGAACATCCGCCGCCAAAACGTAAAGAAGTATAAGCCATACATATCCGTCAAACTTATCGAAAAGCATCAGCACGGGCGCCAATGCCAGGAAAAGCACAAAGCCGCACAGCATTATGAGCATTCCCGAGCTTAAAACCGCATCTCCGTCGTTTTGCTTATCGGTTACAAAACGAAAGACCGCATCGGTCACTCCGAGGCACGCAAAAGGAATTATAAGGTTGGCTGCCTGCGAAATAAGATCCGCCGTACTGTACATTTCCGGGGAAAGATAGTCCGTATAAAGCGGTAAAAGGAGAAAGACCAAGAGCTTTGAGGCAAATGTACCGAACGCAAGAATTATGGTATCAGAAAACAAACGCTTGATTTTTTTATTCATTATTGACTTCTTCCATTATATATCCATTATGTAAAAATAAAACATCTTCTGCGGATATTTTATCACATTGCCATCATCAAGTCAATAGCAAAACGCCTTTCTTACCCGACCGTTTATATTGAATCGCAATAAGTCATCCTACAACCTTGCCGGGAGAAATGTATATCGGCAGGCTTTCCTCAGACACAAATGTTACCTGATTTTTTACAATCGTTCCTTTGTCGGCTATAACACATCTGAGTCTTGCACCGTCCTCTATCTCTGTCTGTTCAAGCACTATGCTGTCAGAGATCAAAGCATCTTTTCCGATCTTCACCTTTCTGGAAATAACGGAATTTACAACCGTTCCCTGTATCTCGCATCCGTCGGCGATCAATGAATTACGCACCGTTGCCGCGGCGGAATACTTTGCCGGCGGAGGATTGTGCAGCTTTGTAAAGATCGGCGAGAGCGGATCGGAAAATATGTGCCTGCGCAGCTCGCGGTTGCGGACGACCTCCATATTGCACAAATAATAATCTACGATGCTGTTTATCGTAAGAAAGGGCTCTGTCGTAACATAATATCCTATCTTCAGAGATAAGGCATTATTTTTGACAATATCACGGGTAAAAGATCTGAGTCCCTTTTCCGGCGCTTCTTTTATTATTTCAATAAGCACTTTTCTTCTTATCGCACATATGAACGGTGACCGCGCTCCTATATCTGACACAAGCGTAAGGTCATATCCGCCTGCGGAATGATATGTGATAATATCGGAAAAGTCGATATTATAGACGCTGTTGCAATCACACATAATTATATACTCTTCTTCAGAGACTTCAAGTGTGTGGATAATGCTTGTCAGGGCGCAAAGTCTTGAATTGTACGATTCTTCGCATCTGAGTGCATAGGCATTCATAAGCGGAGTAAGAATATGTATGCCTCCGGAATGACGGGCAAGATCATAATCCTTTCCGGAGCCGATATGCTCCGCAAGCGAATGGTAGTTATTGTGAGCTATAACATAAATGTTTTCGATACCGCTGTTCGCCATAGCCGATATCGGAAAGTCTACAAGTCTGTATCTGCAGGCAAACGGAATGGCGCCGACAGTTCTTTTATATGTCAGCTCGCTCAGCTGTCTGTCATGCAGATTTGAAAATATTATTCCTGCAGTAGTATTCATTTCTGCTTTCCTTTCGATTTTTTATTTGCGGACGGTGTTTTACCGCCCGCAATTTAGTGTCTTTAACGCAAATTATAAAGATACACGCTTGCCGCCCTCGATCCGTTCCCCGGACGAAATCACGTTGCCGCTTCCTATAACGCATATACCGTTTCCGCTTTCCTTACTATCCCCAATAATACAGTTTTTCGATATCAATGTATTACGGTCTATTATTGAGTATTCAACATGACTGCCGCTTTTTATAACGGTATTATCCATAATCACCGAGTTTTTGACACTTGCTCCCTTTTCAACTATGACTCCGTTGAATATGACCGAATGCTCGATCTCACCGTATATCTCGCAGCCCTCAGTCACAAGCGAGTCGCGGATAACCGCATTTTCTCCTATATATTGCGGAGCTCTTGCGGTATTTCTCGAAAGTATTCTTGCGCGGCGGTTGTGAAGATCAAATTTCGGTCGGTCGCCGAGCAGATCCATGTTTGCCTCCCAATAGCTCTCAAGCGTACCGACATCCTTCCAATAATCCGAAAATGCCCATGTATAAAGCTTCATTCCGTCATTAAGCATTGTGGGAATAACATTCTTTCCGAAATCGTTAGAAGAATCGGGATTATCCGCGTCAAGCGTCAAATACTTTTTCAGAATATCCGTAGAAAATACATAAACTCCCATTGAAGCCAAGGTGCTTTTGGGATGCTTTGGCTTTTCCTCGAATTCGGTTATCCTGCCTGTTTCATCCACTGTCAGTATTCCGAAGCGCGAAGCGCTTTCCGGCGGAACATCTATAACCGCTATCGTGCAATCGGCGCCGTATGATATATGCTTACCTATCATTTCGCTGTAATCTGCGCTGTAAATGTGATCGCCAGACAGAATTATTACATATTCGGGAGAGTATTTATCAATAAAATTCAGATTTTGATATACCGCATTGGCTGTGCCGCGATACCAATCCGCCTTTTTCTTTCCCTGATACGGCGGAAGTATCATAACGCCGCCGAAATTCCGGTCAAGATCCCACGGCTGACCGTTTCCTATATACTCGTTCAGATCAAGCGGCTGATATTGTGTCAGAACGCCTACTGTATCGATCCCGGAATTTATGCAGTTTGAAAGTGTAAAATCTATTATTCTGTACTTGCCCCCGAATGCCACGGCGGGCTTTGCGGTTTTCTCTGTCAGGGTATAAAGTCTGCTTCCCTGCCCGCCCGCAAGTATCATTGCCACGCAATTTTTATGTCTGATACTCTGTCTCTTTTTTGAAACGTCATCTGCATTTTCATAATTTTTATCGTTTGCCATCAATTTGTTTGCGCCTCCGTATGATTGTGTTTTTCGGTAAACATTATACTCTTTATGATACGCAGAATTTATCGAATTATGATATAGAAAACATATTTTATGCGTCCGTCAAATACAATAAACGACAAAAGGCGGTATTAAAAAACTCAAAACGAGTTTTTTAATACCGCCTTTTTTACAAATAAATTTTCAAATAATTATACAATCATACTCCGTCGGCAGCAAAAAGCCAGATCGGAAGCGGCAACCAGCATCTTACAAATGCGGGATATTCGTTTCTCTCCGGAGCAACCGAGCCGAAAATAAAGTTCATGGCATCAAGATGCCCGAGCTCAATATCGACATCCTTATCGGTAGGCTCAACCGAAATTTCGCCGTTTTTTACCGAAAGCTCAAGTCTTTCGTCACCCGCTACACCGTGAATAAGCATACGGAATGTACCATCCGGAAGCGGCTCGTATGTATTTTTGAGCATCATAAAAATACGGATGATTTTGCGATAATTGAATATCGAAAAGCTTTTTGCAAGTCCTATCGAATATCCCTCGCAAAGTCTTATCAGAGGACGTATGTATTCCGGCATATACTCCGGCAGGCTGACGGAAACATCCGAAAGCTTCAAGCCATCATAAAAGCTGATAAGAAAATCTACGGTGTCCGCAGGATTCTTTAGCAGCATCTCGCTTATGCGTCCGCTTTTATAAATGCAGTAGCCTGCAAATTTCCCGTCACCGTCAAGTACGGCATAAACATCGTTGAGCCACGAAACGAGTATGTCGTAAAGTTTGGCTTCATTGCGTACGGGATGATAAGGTTGTGCCGAAATAAGCTTTGCTATATCTACGAGAATTTCTTTGTCCTCCGGCGAAACCTTTACGATTCTGAATTTCGATGTACGTTCCTTGCCAAAGGTATGGCGGAAATTATCGTTGACAAATTTCAGGTCATACACTCTGCCGAGCTTATCATATGAAAAATAATTGTATCTCTGGCGTCTGCCGCCAAGCTCTGACATATCTACACCGTCTGCGATCATATCCTCGACCGCGCGGTTCATTAGAAGCTTCATATAACCCTTGGAACGCGCATAGGGATGCACCGCAACATTTCCGATCCCTCTGATTTTTACATCTTCACCGAAAGCATTGTAAAGAATATCGTATGCTCCTATCGCAGCCTTGAGCTTTCCGTTTTCGGCAACAATATAGGAATTTTCTACCGGTTTGTCCTCCGGTCTGTAAATTTTCGGAAGCAGCTTTTTGAAGTCATCGCGGTTTCCGTTGAATCCGAAGACATAGTTTATAAAATCCATGTAATCGTCGTAATAATTCTCCGTGCCTCTGCCGGCATATATGTCCTGCTCATTGGCAGTTTTATCATTATTGCTCATGTTTACCTCCGCAATATTATAGTTCTTTATATTTACTTTGCAATAAACTAATAGGCGGTTATACCGTGACATACCTTCGCGGAATAACCGTTCTCAGTAAGTTTCTCCGCGGCTTCTTTAGCTTTCTTTGCCCCCGCTTCGCTGTCATCAAAATATCCGACAACACTCGGACCGCTCCCGCTCAAAAGTGCACCGTATGCACCGCATCCTGTCATTATGTGCTTGGCTTTCGGAACATCAGGGCAGATATCGGAAACCACCGTTTCAAAAATATTATAGAGACAGCAACACACATCCGCTGTTATTCCGCTCTTATAGGCGGAGCACATTTTTCGAAAATTATTCTCCGGGTCCGTATTATCTGCGGCGGAGAAATTATTATATTTTTCGTCAAGAAGTCCGAATGCTCTCGGAGTCGATATACCGCATTCCGATTTTGCCGTCACATATATCAATTCGGCTCTGTTTTCGACAGGACATATCTCTTCACCTATTCCGCCGACAACTGCCGTACCGCCCACTATACAGAACGGAACATCGGCACCGAGCACAGCACCTATATCAATCAGCTCATTTGTATTAAACGGGTATCCCTCAAGCTCATTGAGCGCACGGAGCATAGCGGCACAGTCAGCGCTCCCGCCTCCCATACCTGCTTCATGCGGAATATTTTTTGCAAGCGCGACACATATCTCCTCCGGCGGTATTATCATATATCCACGCTCTGAAAGCTTACCGTAAAAAGCATATGCCGCTTTGCAGACAAGATTTTTTCCGTCTGTAGGGATATTCGGATTGGTACAGGAAAGCGTGAGCCTTATATTCCGTGAATCGGTCAGGCTCGCCGAGCTATCATACAAAAGAGCTATATCAAGCGTGTCATAAAGATCTATTGACTGCATTATGCTTTTTATGTTATGATATCCATTCGGACGTTTTGACAAAACATCAAGATATGTATTGATCTTGGCATATGCTTTGATTTCTATTCGTCTGTTCTCTTTCATATATTTCCGCTGACCTGCCTTTAATGCTTTACAGTGATATTTTACCATAACATATTTATACTTGTCAACCGAAAAGAGAAAATAAAGGCAAATACAAAAATAAAATAATATTTTTCCCGATAATATCACAAAAATATATTGACAGTCAAAAAATGATATGATATAATAGCATCAGAAAGTACACAATTTCACTATACATTAAAAATCCGGAGGATAATATGGAAGTGTTTATTTCAAATGACATCAAATATGCGGGCGTAAATGACCACAAAATAGATCTTTTTGAAGGTCAGTATAAAGTTGAAAACGGTATGGCATATAACTCATACGTTATACTTGATCAAAAAATTGCGGTATTTGACACGGTTGATGTCGCCTTCACGCACGAATGGCTCGACAACCTTGCCGAAATTTTAAACGGTCGTACACCTGATTATCTTATAGTACAGCACATGGAGCCTGACCATTCGGCAAATATCGAAAATTTCATGAAGCTTTATAAAAATGCAAAGATCGTTGCCACATCAAAAGCGTTCGGCATGATGGTACAGTTTTTCGGCACAGGCTATGAGGACAGAAGAATAGTTGTCGGCGAAGGAGACACGCTTGAGCTCGGTAAGCACAAGCTTACATTTGTAATGGCTCCTATGGTACACTGGCCCGAGGTCATGGTAACCTATGACAGTGCGGACAAGGTTCTCTTCTCTGCTGACGGCTTCGGAAAATTCGGAGCGAATGATATCAAAGATGACGATTGGGCGTGCGAAGCACGACGTTACTACTTCGGAATTGTAGGCAAATACGGCGCACAGGTAGAAGCTCTTTTGAAAAAAGTATCGAAATTTGAAATTTCGACTATCTGTCCTTTGCACGGTCCGGTTCTGAATGAAAACCTCGGTTATTATATCGGTCTTTACAGCACTTGGGCTGCGTATGAAGCCGAGAGTGACGGCGTCATGATCGCTTATACCTCCGTTTACGGTCATACAAAAAAAGCAGTGGAATTGCTTGCGGAAAAGCTACGCAGCAAAGGATGCCCGAAGGTGGTTGTAACCGATCTTGCACGCTCGGATATGGCAGAAGCGATTGAGGACGCTTTCAGATACGGAAAGCTGGTTCTTGCCACCACAACATACAATGCCGATATTTTCCCGTTCATGCGCGAGTTTCTGTCCGGACTTGTCGAAAGAGGCTTTAAAAACAGAACGGTTGCGTTTATCGAAAACGGCTCATGGGCGCCCCTTGCGGCAAAGATCATGAAGCAAAAGCTTGAAGGCTGCAGAAATATAACGCTTGTCGAGCCTGTCGTCAGCATCAGATCCGCGATGAATGACGCGAATAAGGAGCAGCTTGAAGCGATCGCAAACGAGCTCTGCCGTGAATATATCGCAAAAGGTCAGACGGCTGACAAAAACGACCTGAATGCACTTTTCAACATCGGATACGGTCTTTATGTTGTGACCTCAAACGACGGCAAAAAAGACAACGGACTCATAGTCAATACAGTAACACAGGTAACCAACAATCCCAACCGGATAGCCGTAACCATCAACAAAGCAAATTACTCACACCATATAATCAAGCAGACCGGCATAATGAATGTCAACTGCCTTTCGGTCGACGCTCCGTTTAAGGTGTTTGAGAATTTCGGCTTCAGAAGTGGCAGAGAGACTGATAAGTTTGACGGCTGCAATCCCCCGCGCTCGGATAACGGTCTTGCCTTTCTTCCGAAATATATCAATTCCTTCATGTCTCTGAAAGTTGAGCAATATATAGACCTTGAAACACACGGGATGTTCATATGCAGCATAACAGAGGCAAGAATAATTTCGGATGCAGAAACAATGACCTACACATTTTATCAGAACAATGTCAAGCCCAAGCCGAAAACCGACGGCATCAAAGGATATGTCTGCAAGGTGTGCGGATATGTTTATGAAGGTGAGCAGTTGCCCGAGGATTTCATATGCCCGCTTTGCAAGCACGGCGCTGCGGACTTTGAGCCTATAAAATAAACAAAACGGTAATAATTCAATAGCGCAGAAAGCTCAACCGCCGGAAGATAAACTTCCGTGCCGGCTGAGCTTTTATATTTTAATTATTTAATTATTAATTATCAACTTCAACCGTCGGACTGTGAACATCATTTTCTGTTACCGAAAAGCTCATCCGTGCTTACCGAAAAATATCTTGCTATTGGTACGATAAGCGAGAGATCGGGGCAACAGGTCTGATTCTCCCATCTGGATATGGCCTGCTCGGTAACTCCGAGCGCGTTCGCAAGCTCTTTCTGCGTTATCCCCTTGTCTGTTCGCAATTCCTTGATTTTGAGTCCGATTATCACCTTCATAAATCATGCTCCCTATCATAACATTTAATTGAACCGAAGCGATGTCCGGAGACGCGGGTGTACTGTTTTATATGTCGGTATATCGATAAGGTCACTTAATAGACAAAAAGAAAAAGCACACCCGTGTCGGATGCGCGCACTCATCTGTTAAGTCTTTCAAGCATTTTTAACAATTGAAATTCTTACGCCTGCCTGAATTTCGATTCAGGTTTTCAGGCAAGCATATCAAAGGCGAGCGGCAAAGCATCCGAGTATCCGGTAAATTTATTCTGCAACCTGTTATTCATCATTGTACGTTCGCCTCCTTTCTTGAATATACATGAATTTTATCATACAACAAGTGATTTGTCAAGTCAAAAAGCGCAAAAACTACTCAACCGTTTGTTAAGTTACCCGATCTGACATTTTCAATACAGTTTTTTCATAGTTTAAAATTCTTATTAAAGCCGAAAATAATACAGAAAGCGAGTTTATCAAAGCAAAAGATCAAATCGAAAGGAAAACGACTGATATGAATTTGAACAGTAAAAATAAAGAGCGCATCAAAAATGCTTTTTCGGTCATCGGCTTTATGATTTTTACCGTAATTGCGATTCTTATATCCGCATGGCTTTACGGAATTATGTGTTCCGCCTTATCACCCGTGAAAAGCTGGTACTGTGTACGCGCAAAGGACCACAAACAGCCCTCGGCAGATGCTGACATGAGATATATCGAAAACTACAACGGATATTATATAGATCACGATCACGGTGACGATTGCGAGGACAAGGTGGTATACCTGACATTTGACGCAGGATATGAAAACGGGAATGTCAAAAGCATAGTTGATACTCTGAATAAAGAAAAGGTCAAGGGAGCTTTTTTCATACTCGGCAATCTCATAGAAAGAAACGGTGACCTTGTAAAACAGATGGTAGCAGACGGACACACTGTTTGCAACCATACAAACAAGCATAAAGACATGACCTCATTTACGGATATAGATGCCTTCGCGCAGGAGCTCTCCGAGCTTGAAAATGCGTTCACGGCTCTGACCGGACAAAGTATGCCGAAGTATTTCCGTCCGCCGGAGGGAAAATTTAACGAGCAGTGTATGCAATATGCCGACAGGCTCGGATATAAAACAATATTCTGGAGCTTCGCTTATGCGGATTGGGACAACAATAATCAGATGTCACCTGCATCGGCAATTAAAAAAATAACAGACAACATCCATAACGGCGCGGTAATTCTTCTGCATCCGACATCATCGACGAACGCAGAGATAATGCCGGAGCTGATAAAGGAAATAAAAGCTATGGGATATCGTTTCGGAATGCTTGACGAGCTTTGTGCAAAAGGCGGCGAAAAAGCTTATGATACCTATCAGGAAGTGCAGGAATAAGCCATGATTCAAGCAAACCATGCTATTTTCGGAGCTTCGTTTTCGGTTTTCCGGAAGGGTAAAGGCTTTTACGGATCCTCGGTCAAAGCAAAAAGGCTCGGCATATTTGTTTTTATCTCAATACTCACGTTCGCTGTTATTTTCTCCGAAGCTCCGACAGCCTATGCAAGCGCCTGCGGTCAGTTAAGTTATGCTTTTTCCGATATTTATTCCGCGATATCCGGAGTCCCGTATTCTTCGTCAAAAGTATTTCACAACAAAAAAAATCAGGAAATGAAAATAGCGCTAACCTTTGATGACGGACCGCATCCGATATATACACCGATAATTCTCGACATTCTCAAAGAATACGGAATACACGCGACCTTTTTTATGGTCGGCGAAAATGTTGCGCATTACAGAGATGTTGCGGAGCGCGTTCTGACCGAAGGACACGAGGTCGGGAATCACACCTATTCTCACCCGCACCTGCTGAACATGACCTACGGTACGCTTCTCGATGAAATGCTCGGATGCGAGGATGTATTATTTACGCTTTCGGAATACAAGCCGCATCTTTTCAGACCTCCGGAGGGACTTGTAGACAAGGACGTCATCTCGATTGCGGACAAGCTTGAATACTCGGTGATCCTATGGAATGTCGACACGAGGGATTGGGCAAACACTCCGTCGGACAAAATAGTCGAAAACGTAATTAAAAACACGGACAGCGGAGATATAATACTCATGCACGATTACATCGGCTATAACAGTCCGACCCCCGAAGCGTTGAGAAAATATATACCGATATTGCTCAAAAAAGGTTTTAAATTTGTCACGGTAAGCGAGCTGTTGAATGCCGGATGAAGCTATGTTTCAAAAAAAATGCAAAAGCAAAGTGCGGAAAATCCTTCCGGCTTTGCTTTTTGCGTTACGCTTTTGCATTTAAAATAGTCACATTATATTACAGATTATTATATTTGTAAATTTTGTTGTTAAGGGGTAGAAAATTATAAGCGATTGTGTTATAATATTATAATTGATAAGTTATGTATAATTTTACTCTATAATTATAATCAATTTCAATTTACTCATGCACAATCGAAAGGATTGATTCCATATATGGCTATTTACAGAGAAACAGCCGGAAATATAACGCTTCCTGTTGTTATTCTTCAAAATGTCGTAGCATATCCGTCGTCAAATATTGCGTTTGATATTCAGGATAAGCTTTCAAGAGAGGCGGTCGGAGAGGCGATGAAAGCCGACAGATTGGTTCTTCTGCTCCCGGTCGACTCACCTTCAGAATTCAATAAAATACTTGCCGCAAGACCGCTCGACATAACCGATTTCTTCAAGGTCGGCACGCTTGCATCAATAATAAATGCGTCAAAGCTTGCGGGCGAAGATGAATACAGCCGTGTAGTTTTTGCGGGAAAGCATCGCGTCGAGGTCACCGAGCTCACAAAATGCGACAGCTATTATGTGTGCCGCGGTATAGTCAAGGATGTTTTATCCGATGACACCGAAAGCGTACAGGCAGAGGCGATGGTAGCCTCCATACGCTCGGATGTCAAGCAGATAGCGACAGCGCTTTCGCACGGTATCGACGATCTACTCAACACTATTGAAAAGGTCAACGATCCCGGCACGGTATCCGATATTGTTGCATCGTCCGGCATTATCGCTTCTTATGAAGACAGACGCGATATACTTGAATGCTTTGAGCCGTTGGAGCGTGCAGAGCTTCTGCTCGATGCCCTTGACAAACAGATAAATCTCATGCAGTACGGTGAAAGTATTATAAAAAAGACCCAAAAAAAGCTTTCAAAGGCTCAGAAGGACTATTTTCTGCGCGAGCAGATCAATGTTATCCGCGACGAGCTCGGCGAAGGCGCGGACAGCTCAGACGAGCTGCTTGAAAGAATTGAAAACGCGGATATTCCCGAGGAGGTCAGAAACGGTCTGCGCAAGGAATGCGAAAGAGCTTCAAAAATACCGTTCGGCTCGGCTGAGCTCACTGTGATCGAAAATCATATCGATCTCTGTCTCTCGCTTCCGTGGAATGTATCCACGACAGACAAGACCGATATAAAAGCCGCCGAAAGAATTCTTGAAAACGACCATTTCGGACTTGAAAAGGTTAAGGAAAGAATTCTTGAATATCTTGCAGTCAGAAAGCTCAATCCGGAGCTTAAAAGTCAGATAATATGTCTTGTAGGTCCTCCCGGAACGGGCAAGACTTCGATCGCATCCTCTGTCGCACGTGCTCTCGGACGTAAATTTGTCCGCGTATCGTTGGGTGGCATACGGGATGAAGCGGAAATACGCGGTCACAGAAAGACCTACATAGGCGCAATGCCCGGAAGAATCATAACCGCGGTTCAGAAATCCGGTGTAAATAATCCTGTTATGCTCCTTGATGAAATAGATAAAATGGCAAGCGATATACACGGTGACCCGTGTGCCGCAATGCTCGAGGTGCTTGATTCGGAGCAGAACTTTACATTCAGAGATCATTTCGTTGAATTTCCGTTCGATCTCTCAAATGTATTCTTTATCGCCACGGCGAACACGCTTGAAGGGGTTCCAAAGCCTCTTATCGACCGTATGGAAATAATCAGGCTTGATATCTATACGCGTACGGACAAGCTTATGATAGCCAAAAAACATCTTATTCCGAAGCAGGTCAAGCGCCACGGACTCACGGGCAACCAGATAAGATTTTCCGATGATGCAATATACGAAATTATAGATTACTATACGCGTGAAGCCGGTGTAAGAGGTCTTGAACGCGCCATAGCGGATATAGCCAGAAAACACGCAAGAAAAATCGAAAGCGGCGAGGCAGTCAAGAGACTGACTCTGACATCTTCAAACGTCAGAGATTATCTCGGCGCACGCAAGGTCGTACCCGATCATCTTGCCGATAACGATGAGGTCGGTGCAGTCACCGGTCTTGCGTATACGGAAGTCGGCGGAGACACGCTTGAAGTCGAAGCGGTGGTAACTGCCGGGAAAGGACATCTTGAGCTTACCGGCTCACTCGGAAATGTGATGAAGGAATCCGCGCGCATAGCGCTTACCTGTGCACGCACGGTTGCAGACGAATACGGATATGCCCCTGATTTCACCGAAAACAAGGATATCCACATACACGTCCCCGGCGGTGCAGTTCCCAAAGACGGACCTTCGGCGGGAGTAACTATGTGTACCGCAATAGTCAGTGCATTGAGCGGAATCAAGGTGCGTCACGATATCGCGATGACAGGAGAGCTTTCGTTGCGCGGCAACGTTCTCGCAATCGGAGGATTGCGGGAAAAGTCAATGGCAGCATATCAGGCAGGTATCAGGACGATAATCATACCGAAAGATAATCTTCCCTCTCTTGACGATATAGACAGCCAGGTGCGCGACAATGTAAAATTCATACCGTGTACAAACATAAACGAAGTTCTGGGAGCGGTACTTGTAAGGCAGTAAACATCAGATGTACCAAAAAACTTTGCGTGCCGCTGTTCGGAATACAATTTAAACATAACAGAAAGGACGCAGATTCATTATGGCACAGTTGAACATACAGAATGCGGAATTAAAGATAAGCGCCGGTCTTCCGGGGCAATTTCCCGGTGACGCCATACCGCAGGTCGCTTTTTCAGGACGCTCAAACGTCGGAAAAAGCTCGCTTATCAATTCATTGCTCAACCGCAAATCCCTTGCCCGCGTAAGCTCCGCCCCCGGAAAAACGATAACGATAAATTTTTATTCGATAGACAGAAAGCTGTTTCTTGTAGACCTGCCCGGGTATGGTTATGCCAAGAGGACAGCCGAAGAAAAGCAACGCTGGTCGAAACTGACCGACGGCTATTTTACCGACAACAAAAACATTGATCTGTTAAAGCTTGTTGTTCAGCTTATCGACAGCAGGACCGGTCCGACAAAGGATGACGAAACAATGCTTTCCTGGCTTCATCAGACTGAAATTCCGTTTGTGGTAGTAGCGACAAAGATCGACAAGCTCAATAAGACCGAAAGGCTGAAAAATCTTGCGGCGATCTCTTCGCATCCGTTGATCGGAGGGTATACGACAGTTGTTCCCTACTCATCGTCAAGCGGCGAGGGCAAGCAGGAATTATGGCAGCTCATCATATCTGCAAGCGGTCTCAAATAAAATTTATATAGTGACTTTTTCGCTTCGACAGTTTACAGAACACAGAACATATATCGGTTCAGATTCTGCTATAAATCGAAAGGATATCGATCAATATGGGTATAATAACAAATTTCATAAGCCAGCTGCCGTATTATTTGCTTGGGCTTCCGGTAATATTAATTTCGCTGTCGTTTCACGAAATGGCACACGCTTATGTGGCGTACAGACTCGGAGACTCTACCGCGTACAATTTCGGTCGGGTCACAATGAATCCGCTGAAACACATAGATCCGATAGGATTCATTTGCATGGTCCTGTTTCATTTCGGATGGGCAAAGCCGGTACCGATAAATTCGCGCAATTTCAGAAAGCCCAAGCGCGACATGGCGCTTACCGCGCTTGCGGGACCTGCCTCAAACTTCATCCTTGCAATTGTATTTCTTATCATTCTTCGCCTCGCTATGGTAATTGAAATATCAACCTTCGGGAGCGAAACCATAAGAGAGATATATTATTCCCTGTTCACCGATGAAACCGTTGATGTTTCAAAGGCATTCACAGCATCTTCTATCCTTGTCTATATACTCTTTGACGGGGTTGTTATCAATATAAGCCTTGCGATATTCAACTTTATTCCCGTTCCTCCTCTCGACGGCTCAAGAATACTATATATTATTCTTCCGACAAAGATCTATTTCGGCATTATGCGATACGAAAGGTATATCTATATTGCTCTCATGGTTCTCCTGTTTACGGGATTCCTTGACACCCCGCTTTCATTCCTTGTAAACGGTCTTTACAGTCTGTTTTGCAAAGTCTCCTTTATGCCGGAAGAGCTGTCTATGATCCTTCGTTATGTTTCATACGGTCTGTTCGGCTGAATAAGATTAAAAACCGATATATCGATATAAATTCAAGGATGTACAGATAAAGTGGAAAATACAATGACATATCATATCGGACAGTTTGACGGACCGCTCGATGTCTTGTTGAGTCTGATCTCAAAAAACAAAATAGAAATTTTCGATATTCCGATATCGCTTATCTGCGATCAATATATCGACTTCATAGAAAACTCCGGAATTACGGATATGGAGCTGCTCGGAGAATTTCTGACCATGGCGTGCAGACTCATGCTGATAAAAAGCAAAATGCTTTTACCGCGCCCCGCCGAAGCAGTTGAGGATCCACGCGCCGGAATAACCGATGCGCTTCTGCGGTTCCAACAGGCAAAAGAAGTATCTGCCAAGCTGTCGGCGCTCTACACGGTGTTTTCGGGAAGAATGGTAAAGGACACGGATGAGATATCGGTCGACAAAACATTTGTGCTTGATCAGAAGCCGGAGGCTCTTGTAATTGCGATTCATAAAATAAATGTACGGGCGGCGACGGAGGTCAAAACGAACACCGAAGTATTCACCCCGATGATACGCAAGCCGATAATCTCGATCGATAAAAAGATCCGCGCAATCGTCGGACGGGTATCGAAAAAGCACAATTCAACAATCCGCGAGCTTCTTGACAGTGCAAAGACCGTTCCGGATATTATCGCTACCTTTCTCGGGGTACTTGAACTGATAAAAACCAAAACGCTGATAATAGATGAATCCGCGGACAACGCAGATCAGGACGGGGTCATGCACGGAATCGACACAAATCTCATATATAACCCCGACGCAGAGGTTCCTATAATAGGAGACGGGCGCGGTGAAGAAAGCTCCACAAAAGAAGCCGACGGCGCTGACAACGATTAAGCTTTGCAGCCGAAACAAAAAATACCGACAGATACGGAGAATCAATATAATGGAAGAACAAGGCATTGCCGTAATCAATAATCTTAAGGCTGCCATAGAAGCCATACTTTTTGCCGCCGGACATCCGGTAAAATACGAAAAGCTTTCCGAGGTTCTCGGAATAGGAATAAAAGAAGTAAAACTAATGACCGAGCACATGGCGCAATATTACGATGACGAAGAAAACGCGAGCGGTCTGTGTCTTTTGAATTTTAAAGAGACAGGATGCTGCCAGCTTTGCACAAAAGAGCAGTTTGCGCCGTATATCCGCGAAGCGCTCGGAATACGAAAGGGCGGCAACCTTTCGGCGTCGTCTCTTGAAGTGCTGGCAATAGTTGCATATAATCAACCCGTTACAAGATCATTTATCGACACAGTAAGAGGGACGGACAGCACATACGCTACAAATTCTCTGATCGACAAAGAGCTTATCGAAAGCTGCGGGCGCCTTGATGCCCCCGGCAGACCAATGCTTTACCGCACCACAGACAAATTTCTGCGTGTTTTCGGAATGAACTCGCTTGATGAGCTGCCTGTTGCCGAATATCTTGCAGTTCCCGAGGGAGAAGCCGCAAAAGCCGAAAACGGCACAGGTAAAAATCCGGAAACAAATGACGCGCAGATATCGGTCGATGACGGTAACGCAGAAGTCCCTTCCGAGGCAGACAGGTCTTCAGCAGACAAGTCTTCGGAAAATTCCGACATTGCCGACAAAGAAAGCGAGGAGATCCCGGAATAATATCCGGCATGGTCCGAAAACAAAAGCCGAAATGATCCGGAGGGGAGGCGTATTCGATGATAGTATTGAAAATACTGCTCGGTATTTTGATATTTTTTGCTTTGATACTTTTAATCAGAGCCACAGTTACAATTGAATACGGAGAAACCCTGTCTCTTGTTGTATCGGTTTTCGGAATAATTCGCATAAGGATTCTGCCCTCAAAACCAAAAAAAGTCCGTCTCGGAAAATATACTCCGAAAAAGATAAAAAAGCGGCAGGAAAAACAACGAAAGGCTGCAATCGCCAAAGCCAAGAAAAAAGAAGAAAAAAAGCAGGCAAAAAAGGAGAAAAAGGAAGCCGAAAAAAAGCTTACTCCTCAGGAAAAAGCAAAAAGACCTACTCTTATCGAAAATATCAATATGATACTTGAAATTCTGAAAATGTTTTTTTCAAGATTTTCAAAGCATCTGCGTATAAAGGTCGCGCGCCTGAATCTTGTTATAGCGACAGGAGACGCGGCAAACACAGCCATACTTTACGGCGCGATCTGCCAGGCTGTAAATCCGATAGTTCTGTTGCTTGAAAAACATCTTAATATAAATAAGCTTGAAAAGGCAGACATAGATGTGCGCCCGGACTTTGTCGGAGAATCCATACAGGCAGATGTCAAAATCTCATTTTCGATCAGTGTATGGCAGCTTGCGGATATCGGACTACGCGCACTTAAAAGCTTTATAAAGACAAAGCTGAATGCCGCAAAACGCGCCGCGCGTGCAGAGGCTGCGGCAGAAACCCGCAGACAGGCAATAAAGCGACAGCCGGCTTCTTCATCAGCCGGCGGCAAACGACCGCCTGCAGGCAATTCCAATAGCAAATGAGCTTTGCTTTTCATTATCTATCTCATACGCATATTGAACTGCTACTTTTCAGCAATAATAACTGTAACCGAAAAACAATCAATATATAAACGAACTAACAGAGGAAGGAATCAAATCATGGAAATAACAGAAAAAGAAAACAAGCTTCAGGATATTATCCGCACTTCTCTTGAAAGCATCCGCACTCTTGTAGACGCAAATACCATTATAGGTACACCTTATGTAACGGACAACAACGTCACCATTATACCGGTATCCAAAATTTCCGTTGGATTTGCTACCGGCGGTCTTGATTATCTTGGTAAGAATGAGACCGCGGCAGTATCAAAGCTTCAGAATTTCGGAGGAGCTGGCGGCACAGGTGTAAGCATTGTACCTGTCGGATTTATAGTGATCTCAAATACCGGAAACGTCGAATTCATCAATGTCGGAATGAAAACTCCGAACGACCCGATCGAGCAGATTGCCGATATAATCGAACGTTCTCCCGAAATCATCGAGAAAATCAAAGCGGTTTTCGTCAAGAAATCCGATGCCGAAGAAGCATAAGCATATCTGCATCAATTAACGTCGGTACAATATCAATTTAACTTCTTTTATGCCGTTTTTCCGCATACACACACTCTCTCATAAATATAATTGAATAATACCGAATAAGGATATTATTCTTGAAGAGGAGGGTGTTTTATGCCTTTTATCCGGATGTCTGAAAAGATCAGACAAGCAAAAAAGAAAAAAAGTTTTTTATATGTCATATTAGCATTGTGGCTCGCGACAGCTTACATCAATACATCATTTACAATGAACTGTACAGCAACAAAAGCCAAAATTCCGGCAAATGTAGTACCTGACGGCATCTCGGCAGAAAGCGCTGTACTTATAGACGCTTCAAGCGGAAATGTATTGTTCCGTAAAAACGCCGATAAGCGTATGCCTATGGCAAGTACCACGAAGATCATGACGGCACTTGTGGCAATCGAAAGCTGTCCGCTTGACCGAGTTGTGACGATAACGCGTGATTCTGTCGGAATAGAGGGCTCGTCGATATACTTATATGAGGGCGAAAAGCTCAGCCTTGAAAACCTGCTTTATGCCCTGCTGTTGGAATCGGCAAATGACGCCGCCACTGCAATAGCGATCGAGGTCGGCGGAAGCGTTAAGGGCTTCGCGGATATGATGAATGCACGAGCCAAAGCCCTGGGACTTAAGGACACGTCTTTTGAAAATCCGCATGGACTTGACAACGAGAACCACTACACCACCGCATATGAGCTTGCCGTCATTGCCGCCGAGGCTATGAGAAACGAGAATTTTGCCAAAATAGTTTCAACTCCGAAAAAGGTCATCCCGCTTGACAAAACCGAAGGGGTAAGGCTGCTTGTAAATCACAATAAGCTTTTAAGAATATACGATGACGCGGTCGGGATAAAAACCGGCTTCACCAAAAGAAGCGGAAGATGTCTCGTTTCTGCGGCTGTAAAAAATGATGTAAAGCTTATTGCGGTAACGCTCAATGCTCCGAACGATTGGAAAGACCATGAAGCAATGCTTGATTATGGCTTTAACAATTACAGAAGCGTTGCACTTTGCGAACGCGGCGACTTTTCCGAACCGCTTCACCTTATCAGCGGAACCGAGAATTGCGTAACGGTATCAAATCAGTCCGCACTTTATGCCACCCTTCCGATAAATCACGGAGAGATAACCTGTACGGTTGAACTGCCAAGATTTGCCTATGCCCCAATCGAAGGCGGAGAAAAACTCGGAAAGCTTGTATATCGTTGTGACGGAAATATAATCGGAGAATGCGAAATAACCGCTATGTATGACGTTGCGGCGAAAGATTACAATCCCGGTTTTCTCAAAGCAATTAAAAATTTTCTGAGACGCATCGGAATAATCGGATAAAAATTTTTCAGCATAAATATGCCCGTAACGACGGGCAAAAGCATTATAATTTATAAACAAACATCGGAAGTACAAAGTATATGGATAACAAAAGCAGTGAGATCAGAATTCAGAAGTATTTTTCCGACCTCGGTATCATGTCCAGAAGGGCAGCCGAAGCCGAAATTGAAAAAGGAACAATAACGGTCAACGGTAAACGTGCGACACTCGGACAGAAAATAGTCCCCGGCAAAGACATTGTTTTGTACAATGACACACTTGTCGGTGACGATCGCCCGGTTGAAAAAATATATATCATGTTCAACAAGCCGCGCGGCGTCATAACATCATTATCTGACGAATGCGGCAGGAGATGTATTTCCGACTTCACGGCGGATATTCCCGAGAGAGTTTACCCGGTCGGCAGACTTGATTACAATTCCGACGGACTTCTCATTCTGACAAATGACGGCGAATTTGCAAATCTGCTCACACACCCAAAGCACGATATTCCCAAAATATATCTTGTAAAGGTCTCGGGGCAGGTAACGGACACACAGCTGAAAAAGCTGACTTCCCAGATGACTATCGACGGTTACAGGCTTGAACCTGTCGGCTGTACGATTGAAAGCGTCACCGAAACCTCTACCGTACTGCATTTTACCTTACATGAAGGAAGAAACCGTCAGATAAGAAAAATGTGTGAAAAGGTAGGCTTGAGAATCCTTCGACTCAAGCGAGTCGCTATCGGGAAGGTAGAGCTCGGTGAGCTGCCCGGCGGGAAATGGCGTATGCTTACCGCAAAAGAAATTGCTTATCTTACAAAAAAATAATCATTACATGATATAAAAGTACAGAAACACGGAGATAAAAATAAAATGTTAAAAGCATTGCCTATTCAGTTGAAAGAAGAACAGGAATTGATATGTCTGCGTTGCGGCACCGAATACGATCCGGATCTTCTCGCATATAAGATTACAATTGATGAAGAACTCATGGGGATCTGCCAATTCAAGTTTACTCCGGACGGCGCTTCCCTGCGCTGCCTCGCACATCCTATCGACAAAAATGACCCGCAGGCATTGTTTGTCCTCGGACGCGCCACATTGAATTACGTAGATATCTACGGCGTTCACAGAGCCTTTTATGACGGTAAGGACGCATATGAAATAGGTCAGTTACTTGAGACTATCGGATTCAAAAAGAGCAGCACCGGGCGCTATGAGATAAATCTTGAGCATTTCTTTGAACATCCCTGCCAGCACAATTGAGTTGTAAATAAAATACCGAAAACGGCATTATAATTTTTTGCGTTTTACGCGAAAAATTCAGAAAATATGCCGTTTTTATTTTTGTATCTCCGTTTTTATGATTCAATTGGTAATATTTTACAATTAGTATTAAAAAACTTTGTGTAGTATTTCGATTGGAAATTTTTGTAAAATACTTGCATTATTTTCCAAAATATGGTAATATATTAGTGTCAAAAAAATCAGCATGGAGGCACAAAATGGAATACAATGCAAAAATATTGATCGCCGAGGAAAGCTCGGTTCAGCGTCAGATGTTGAAGGACGGACTCAGCCGTGCCGGATACAGATTTATAGAAGAAGCGATAAACGGTGAGGATGCAATGATAAAGGCGGGCAGAGTTCATCCGGATATCATGATAGTAGATATTTGGCTGTCCAAAATCGACGGTATAGGAGTGGTCAGAAAATGCCGTACACTTAATTATGCTCCCGGAAAGGTTCCGAGCTTTATCGTCACATCAGCAGTGTCAAATCAGAATGTATTTATTGAAGCAACTGCCGCAGGCGCGGAATTGTGCTTACTCAAGCCGATAAGTATAAACAGCCTTTGCGAGCATATTGAGGGAATTATGCGTACACGCAACAGCACTCCCTCCTCCCAAGCATCGGTAATGCCGCTTCAAAATCCGGAGCCTAACGCCATGCCGCCGGACATTGAAGCACAGGTTACAAGAATCATACATCAGATAGGAGTCCCGGCACATATCAAAGGTTATCAATATCTTCGTACGGCAATCCTTCTCACGGTAAATGACAGTGATATAATCAACTCCGTAACAAAAGTGCTGTACCCGTCGGTTGCAAAAAAATATCAGACAACGACTTCAAGAGTCGAGCGTGCGATACGCCATGCGATCGAGGTCGCATGGGACCGCGGCGATATCGACACTCTGAATTCTTATTTCGGTTATACCGTGCAGAATAACCGCGGCAAACCGACAAACAGTGAGTTTATTGCAATGATCGCAGATAACCTCAGACTCAAATACAAGCTTTATTAATCATATCGAAGGACAAGGTCAAATGCACTTGTCCTTATTCATTGCCGTTTGAAAGACCTTGGCTTTATTTTTACCTGTTCATATTTTTTTTACATAATTATCCCGTAAACTTTGATTTGGGGATTGACAAATCAACTGTTTCTGAGTATAATTGTAAAAGTGGTTTGATGCAACGGGCCGACCACATTTTCCGTATTCGGAGAAGTACTCAAGAGGCCGAAGAGGCGCCCCTGCTAAGGGTGTAGGTCGGGATAACCGGCGCGAGAGTTCAAATCTCTCCTTCTCCGTTAAAAATACCGTCGTACTGTCAGGTACGGCGGTATTTTTTTATTAATTTGTTTTTAATCTATCGGCTCAAAGCGTTCCGGGCTTTCCGAGCCTTCCGGGCTTTCCTCGTCAGTCTCGGCTCCGTTATCAACGCATTTCTTTAAAAATACTGCGATATTACCATCGGCGGAAACCTTTATAAAATCTCCGGCTTTTATTTTGCCGTCAAGAATATATGCAGACAACGGGTTCTCTATTAAATGTACTATTGCGCGCCTCAACGGTCGCGCGCCGTAATTTACATCAAAGCCCTCGGCTGCGATAAGCTCTGCGGCGCTGTCATCAATGCTCAGAGTTATTCCTATTTTTTCCGTTCGTCGGTTTACCTCATCAAGCATGATGCGTGCAATCTGTATTATACTCTCTTTTTTGAGCGGTTCAAAAATTATTATCTCATCTATACGGTTAATGAATTCGGGCTTGAAGGTGCTTTTTAAAGCGTCGAGCATTCTTTTATTCTGGGCTTCTGTATCCTCTTTTTCATTGAAAGAACTGCTTCCGAAGCCGACTGATTTGCTTGCCGTGGCAGACGGAGCACCGATATTGGATGTCATTATTATAACCGAATTTTTAAAGCTTACTGTCCTTCCCTGCGAATCCGTCAGCACTCCGTCATCAAGAATCTGCAAAAAGAGATTGAAGACATCCGGATGTGCTTTTTCTATCTCGTCAAACAAAATAACGCTGTACGGAGACCTGCGCACTTTCTCGGTAAGATATCCGCCCTCTTCAAAGCCAACATAACCGGGGGGCGAGCCGATAAGCTTTGAGACACTGTGCTTTTCCATATATTCCGACATATCAAGGCGTATCATTGCATTCTCGTTTCCGAACAAAATTCTGCAAAGCGCACGCGAAAGCTCGGTCTTTCCTACACCGGTAGGTCCGAGAAATATAAAAGAGCCTATCGGTCTGTCCGGATTACGCAAGCCGATTCTTCCGCGCCTTATTGTATTTGCAACCGCATTTATGGCTCTGTCCTGTCCTATAACGTATTTATGAAGCAGCTTTTCAAGACCTTTGAGCCGCTCGTTTTCATCTTTTAGAAGTCCCGAGACCGGTATCCCCGTCCATTGTGTTACCACCTCGGCGATATCCTCTTTTTTTACGGAAATATCGCCGTTGTCACGCGACATTTCCCATTTCGCCTTCATATCGTCATACTTAAATCTCAGCTTCCGTTCTTCGTCCCTGTATTTTGCCGCATCTTCAAAGTTCTGTGCCGATATTGCTTCTTCTTTGTCTCTTTCAGCCTGATTTATACGGCTTTCCGTTTCGGCAAGCTCGGGCGGAGCAGACCGCATGGATATCCTGAGCTTTGATGCCGCTTCATCAACAAGGTCGATTGCCTTATCCGGAAGATATCTGTCAGGTATATAACGAACTGATAACGTTACCGCCGCTTCAATGGCATCGTCGGTTATTTTTAGTCTGTGATGCGCCTCATATTTATCTCTCAGCCCTTTCAGGATCTCAACCGTTTGCTCCGGGCTCGGTTCTCCCACAAGCACAGGCTGAAATCTTCTTTCAAGCGCCGCATCCTTTTCGATATGCTTTCTATATTCCGATATAGTCGTCGCACCGATTACCTGCAGCTCTCCGCGCGCCAAAGCCGGTTTGATGATATTTGCCGCATCAACCGCACCTTCCGCGGCACCGGCACCGATTATTGTATGGATCTCATCAATAAAAAGAATGATCCCGGGATCGGCTACCGCTTCTTCCATGATAGATTTAAGTCTTTCCTCAAATTCTCCGCGGTATTTTGCCCCCGCTATCATAGACGGAATATCCAGCATTATAATTGTTTTATCCTTGAGTGAATCGCACACGGTACCGTCGGCTATCTGCTGTGCAAGCCCCTCGGCAACCGCCGTTTTTCCGACGCCCGGTTCTCCTATGAGGCATGGATTGTTTTTTGTTCGTCTTGAAAGCACCTGTATAACTCGTTCGGTTTCGGTTTCTCTGCCTATTATCGGATCAATTTTCCCACTGCGCCCAAGCTCAGTCAGATCACGACCGTATTTTGAAAGATTCGGCGGATTTGATTTTTTTCCGTGCGTTCCGTGTGTTCCGTTTTTTTCGTCCTTTGATACCTTATCCGATGTTCTTTGCTGTTCATGCTTTCCGCCTATTCCGGAGGACAGAAATGAAATAATATCGTCCTCAAGCTCGCGGACGGATACACCGAGGCTTTCAAGGATCTTAGTTGCCATACATTGCTTATCACGCAATACCGCCAGCAACAGATGTTCGGTTCCTATATAGCTTTGCGAATATTGCGAAGAATTCTCTGCGGACATTTCTATTATGCGTTTGGCTCTCGGCGTCATATCTCCGGGAGTTACAATCGTTCTGCTACCGATACCCGATATTTCCGAAACAGCGGTCTGAACCGTACTTATGCCTGCACCCCGTGCAACAAGCATTTTTGAAGCGACACATTCCTCATCGCTTAAAAGGCTCAGAAGAATATGCTCGCTCCCTATATAAGTATGACCGAGCTCACTTGCCCATGTCATGGCCCTGTTGAGTGCATCCTGTGCTTTTTGAGTAAATCTGTTTGCCATAATCTTAAATCCCCCCACAGACTTATTTTGAACTTCCTGTATCATTTTGAACTTTAATTCATTTTGGTTTCAATGTACGACGATGCAAAACAGCACCGCCATATGCCGTATCTTCTATTGATTATTTGACAGAAAAGCAAGGATTTATTACCGGACAAAGCACCCCTTATTGATCATATTCGCTTACCATCTTATCAAACAGCGTTACAAGTCTGTCCCATGTTGTTTTGTCTGTATTTCCGGTCGCATCAATCCCGTTTTGAAGCTGAAAATTCTTCACCAGATTCTCGGTTGCCGTATCGTATATTCCGGTTTGTTCTGGCGGGACGGATCCGTTCATTATGCCGTATGTAATCAGCAACTCTCCCAAAATATATTGGATTGTTCTGACAAGAAAGCTTTCGCTCCCGGGTCTGACCGAATAGCTGTCGGGAACCCTCGGGAAGAGCGGCAAAAGCAAGGGCTGTGTATTTTCATCAACGGATCTAAGATACTCAGCAAAAAGCATATCCCATGTAGCTCTGTTTGCCCTTCCGCTCGGAGAAAGTCCGTTTTTCCTTTGAAATGCAGTCAGCGCTTCCGAGGTTGCTTCGCCGAAGATTCCGTCGACGGGAACCGGAGGTATATCACTGTCGGTATATGAAAGCTGTCTTAAGTATCTTTGAAGATTTGTTATCGCTTCTGTTTCATTCGGTCTTTGGACTGCGTCGTCCGACAAATTATCCGTACCGGAAATCATAGGAGCCCTGATATCCATATTTCTCTCAACCTTTGAATTGTTTTCCATAGTCTCCTCCTGTTCTAACCCAATTCATACCCGGGGTACTGTCCCTCACGCAAATTCGAGCCGTTATAAAGATCCTCATATACTTTTGTTATTTCGGTCCATGTCCGTATTCCCACAACACCGTTTTCTTCAAGTCCGAACAAACGCTGAAATGTCAGGACTGCCTCCTGCGTCATCGAGCCGAAATATCCGGTAACATTGACCTTCGGTATTTCGGTATAAGTATTTGCTATATAATTAAGATATTCCTGAAGCACTCTGACCTCCGGAAGCTCACTTCCGAGGCGCAGAAAAACGCCCTGAAACGGTATTGTAACTCCCGCTCGGTATTCTATTGGTACGGTTCTGACAATACCGAGATATGCGTTATATATGGTATTCCAGGTGTATTCCCCGACAATTCCGTCCGAAACAAGCCCGAAGGTATTTTGTGCATCAATAACGGCAGCCCTTGTTGCTTCGCCGAATATCCCATCGGGAGTTATAGGCGGAATCGTATTGTAATATGCCGAAAGGTAATTCAAAAAATACTGAAAGACCAATACACCGAAGCCCTCGGAGCCAAGTGAAATAGTTTCCGGGAATTCTTTGGATACCTCGGAAATGTCTATTCCCTCGGCATAAAGTTCGGTTATGCGTTTCACGGCGTTATATATCCGTTGAATTGCATACCATGTGCTTTTGCCGACTATGCCGTCTTCTGTAAGATTGAATATTTTTTGGAATTCAAGCACTGCGGCTTCGGTATCGGTTGAAAATATCCCATCCGCAAGCACTATTTTCGGTATGCTCGGATAATTGTTGGATATACGATTTAACCGTATCTGTATTGTCCTGACATCATTTCCCGTGCTTCCAAGCCGTAACGGAATATTCGGATATGTAGAGGTTGAACCTCTTATCGGAGTATTCCTGACTATTTCGATATCATCACCGAAGTAATATTTCAATATTTCAAACGGAGTCATTCCCTGATTGGCAAGTGTGACCGTTCCCCACTGCGATAATCCGTTGCAGGTAACAGTCGTTCCGTTGCAATACTGAGCAAAAAGCGGCTCAACGCTTCCGGAGCGTCTGAGATAATTGTTGAATATATCCCCCACGATTTCGCGTACGTTTTCAAATATCTCACGTCCGTTTACAAATGCCTGATCGTAAGCGGTATTATTGGTAATATCAAAATCGTATCCGCGCGAACGATAATATTCGGTATAAATGCGGTTGAGGGCGAATGATACCTGTGCATATACGTTTGCTCTTATTGCGTTTGCCGGCCATGTGGGATAAATCTCGCTTGACGCAACGTTTTCTATGTATTGCTGAAACGGTATTGTAACATTCTCCGCCTGCGCCGACGGTGCGCCGAGATGTACGGTTATATATTCAGGTATGTATGGTAAATCTGCCTGCATAGCGTTCTCCTTTGTATTTTATTCGAATAGATGATTTAAAGCTCCGGCGATTGCGATTCAAAATAAGAATCATCGTAAGGATTGAAATTATCATAATGCTTATTGGCAGGAAGGGGATTGAGCTCTACCGGCTGAACGGATGTAATACCGTCGAAGATCGGTACTCCTATAAACTGTTGCCCCCCGTAACCATCTGCGGTAACGTCAACGGTATACATCGCGTACGGGCGGATCACTCCGGGCTTCTGAGAAAGCGCCTTTGAAGGTGCGGGTAACGCAAGACGCTCGGTATTTCCGTTTATATCGGTTTTCATGCTTGTTATGAGATCGCCGGAATCCGCGTCACCATCCTCCGAATAGTTTCTTACAAGCACGGTAGCCCCCGCGACCGGCAAAGCGCCGCTGCCTGTCACGGCTTTGATTATAAGGTATCCGACACCGACCGAAGGCGCTGTATCGCCGGATATGTTCTGTGTATTCCTATTCTGTATATTTTCCGAATTCATATAAATACCTCCGAATACATTATTCCATATAATAATATGCGTTGACTCGCGCTTTTGCAAACGAAAACCGGATAACGTTTGAAAATACAAAGCAAGCAAAAACATTAAATTCAGCACCAAAAAATTCAAAAAACTATTGATTTTTTTTCTGAGCTGTGATATAATTAAAATGCTGCACATAGTTATGTGCCGGTGTGATGGAATAGGCAGACGTGCCGGACTCAAAATCCGGTGGTAGCGATACCGTGCGGGTTCGACCCCCGCCACCGGCATTATTTTTATATCCTGATCAGGTTCTTTTGAGTAAGATACGATCTCAAAGATAAGTAGTGTGCCATGAAATATCCGACTTATAAAAATGTATACAGTACATTGAACATCCTTTTGTCAAAGAAATATATCACAAGATATGAGCTTTCAAATATGCTTTCGCTGAGTCATGCAAGTATAGGAAAGATCACGGATTTCCTTTTGGAAACCGGTGTTGCAACTCAAAGCAATAAAAACGGCGAAAGCTTCAGAGGTCCGAAAACCAAACGCATATCGCTTTCCGCCTTACCCCGTGTTCTGATAATCGATCTGTCAGGCGGCATTTGGAAGGCTGTGGTCACAGCTCCGAATCTTTCGTCTCAAATATTGAGCGAGCATCGGTTTTCGGCAAACCATACTTATGCCGAAAACATAGATATGTTTTTCTCTGATCTGTTCTATATTATGCCGGCAAAGCTTTTAAGGCTTATCTTCGGTGTCGCTTTGATCTTCTGGGCTCTTCCGGATAATTCTGCCTCCGATGCGCAAAGCGGCAAAAAGATACTGACATTTGATCATCCGAAAGATATTTCTACCAAATTTGAAAGCTTTTTCGGAAGAAAGATTGATCTCATATTGAATTATTCCGAAGCATATGAGCAGCTTGCAAGCAACGGCTTCAGGATATTCAACGGACGTACAAGAGTTTCGAACTCCTCGGTAAAGATATTGAATCTGTCTTTGAATTTCAACAGCCGTATAGCATTTATACTTTGCGGTCCGTCGGAGATCATATTACCGCAAAATAATAATATAAATCTTGCGCTTGAAAAAGCGGCGGCAGTAACAGCAAAATACGCCGAAGAAATGAATCCGGATATTATCGCAATTGATTCCGACGCAATACCGTCAATGGGAGACAAAAAGACCGAAAAGCTTCTTGCAAAAGCGATAAGCCAAAAATTTACAGACAACGCGCCAGCGATAATGATTTTTACCGGTGCCGATAAGATAATATATTCTGCCGTTGCCGACGTGGTACAAAGACACTATCTCGAAGCAAAGCTTAAATATTACTGCCAGTGTGAAAAAGAGGCAATGTTGAAAGTAAAATCTCCTACGATAAAGGACAGCACCGATACAAAGAACCCATGCAAGTGCAAATCAGATACAAATCCGGCAAACAACATATAAAACAAAAACGGAAGGTCCATTTTAAGGAGCCTTCCGTTTTTTATTTGTTGTTTGATTTTGCCTTGAGGTCTCAAGACCTGATTATTTGTCTATTGCATCTATGATCGCTTCAGCTATCGTTGAATGTCCGAGAGCATTGGGATGAATGTCCATTTTCATTATATTTGTATATGTCATTCCCTTCCCTTTGAACAGAGCATAAGTGTCTATGATTGTATATCCGTCTGTTTCTGCTTTCTTGCGTATAACATCATTGAGCTTTTCAATATATTTTTCCGCTATTTCTTTTTTGACAAGCTGCATAAGCTCGGTAGCAAAGAGCGCATCATCAATTGGATTATATACCGTCTGAAGCACTATCTTTGCGTTCGGAGCCGATTTTTTAAGTTCCTCCGAAATCATATTAAGAGTAGTTGAATAATCGTCAATCAAAGAAAACAACTCGGAATCCATTATTGATTTATTTTCCTCGAAGTTTTTCTTGAATTCTTCGGTATATGCGGTATCAGCTTTAAGTATCTTGTCGAAAACAGCGGGAACATCTTTATATGAGGTCACGCTTATTCCCATAACGCCTGCAAGCTGTAAAAACATCGGTATCATTATATCATTGCCGCCGATTGAAATAAGTATCAGGTCGGCATCCTCTATGATCTCAGCTTTTCTTTTAATAACAGCCAGAAGATCGGCTGACTGATCTCCATCCACTGCAAAATTATAAAAGGTTTTGCCGTAAACCCGCGCATATTTGTTTGCAACTGCGTTTGCAAAATTGGAAACATTCTTATTGCTTCCGCCTGCCACATAATTTGTCAGTCCGTATCCGGTCGATATCGAATCTCCGAACACAACTATCTTTTTGTATTTTGATGCATCCACAGGTTCGGTGGGTACTTCGGTCGGAGCCTCAGTAGGGGCTTCTGTCGGAGCTTCCGTCAGAAGTTCTGAAGAAGTTGCATCCGGCGCTTCGGTCGGAGCTTCGGTAGTTCTGTCCGTAGGCTCTCCGTTTTCGGTATTTGTACCCAATGTCACCGAGCTGCTGCCATCCGTTACATTCGGATCCTTTGTGTTGCTGTTACAAGCGGCAAGCGGCAGTATAAGAAGAACCGAAAGCAGTACCGCCAGAACGCCTCTGAATTTATTTTTCATATATTTGTATCCTTTCATGGAAAATTTCATGGAAAATTTCATGGAAAAATAGTGGAAAGCTTCCGGACATAGCTTTTCCGCTCTCATCGGTAATTGATGATATCAATCTTGAAAATATCAAAAGTCAATTATCTGACAGCAATTACTTATTCTTGTTTTTGAAACGTCTTCCTGTCTGTTCAAGGAACAGTCTCATGGCGAGAGTCCAGTCTGTCTGAATTATATCGTACCCTCTGTCTGCAAGCCAGCCCCATCCGCCTTCGGGATCGTATGCGATTGAATAATCGTCCGAATGTCCGCCTGCAAGTACTGCTTTATAGTTATAAACAATCGCGTTTGCCCAGACAAGCTTACCGTCGGCGTGAAGCCTTCTTACATAATCCTCAGTGCCGATCTCGTTGTTTTCATTGTCAAATACAAGCTCAACGCCTATGTAATTGATGTTTCTGCCCTTGAGCATCTCATGGAGTCCCTGATCCTTCTTAATTATCGGAAGATACGGAATCTCGGGAGCATATGATTCGATTATATCAAGGAATTCTTTTTTCGGTGAAGTCTTGACAACTATCTGGTCGAGCATATTGTGACGTCTGATAGCGTCAGATATTTCTTTCGGAAAATCCCAGAACTTATCAACATTTATAAAGCAGCGGTTCTTATATCTTTCAAAAACCTCGTCAAGCTTGCAAAGTCCCCATTCGGTAGGGTCGCGGTCATAATTCTGATATCTGAGCTCCGCGATCTGCTCGTCGGTCATCTCGCGGATATTGCAATCGACGCCGAGCTGTCTTTTTTCCATCTTCGGATGAAACACAAATAATGTGCCGTCAGCGCTCATGTTTGCATCAATTTCGATCATATCTGCACCCTGTGAAAGTGCAGCGTCGTAAGCCGCGATGGTATTGCACGGAATGTTTCCTCCCGCAACGCCACGATGTGCCGCAATAATTATTCTTTCAGAAGCGGCCTGTTTTAAATCCATAGCCATAGGTATTACCTTCCTTATCAAAATTTGATGTATTTATTATATCATCTTCCGAGGCTTTTTGCAATAATTATTCAATAAATTTTGATATTACGCAGAAAAAAAGCGTATATTTGATTTTTGAGTTTTCCGCAAGCATTTTGCGGGCTTTTTAGCTTGACATATTATTGATAATAAGATAAAATATATATTAATTGCATATAATTTACAGAACACAAAATTCAAAGCAAGGGGCTTGATTTCAATGTCAGTATCAAAGAATCTTTTACGGCGCACAGTAATTCCGTTAATTGCGCTATGTATCATCACTTCACTGCTCATTTCATGCAAAGCACATATAAATTTGCCCGGTGATTCGTCAAATTCCGTAAATGATCCTGCTTCAGAGTCAGTTAAAATCTCTGACGAACCAAGCGATATACCTTCCGCGGAATCCGAGCCCGGGCAGAAAACGGATACCGTTAAGGACACAGAGACAGCCGGAAACAATAAATCGACTCAAAGTGAGCAGACACAGAATACCGAAGTAAAAGAACCAAAGGAGGACAAAGCCGTGTTGCCGGAAGAAAAAACAGGTTATAAAGCACAGAATCCAAACACACTTAAAGCCATGTGGCTCTCACAATTTGATTTAAGCGGAATATACTGCAACGGAAAAGCCGAGCGAAGCGAGGAAAGCTTCCGCAAGCTGATAAAAGAAATTATAGATAATATAAAGGACTATGGCTTCAACACAATAATAGTTCAGGCTCGTCCGAATGCCGACAGTATGTATCCGTCCGAAATATACCCGCAGTCAAAATACATTAACGGCAGCTACGGCAAATATTCGTCATACGACAAATTTGCAATCATTGTCGAGGAAGCGCACGCGGCAGGTCTTGCGGTTCACGGCTGGATAAATCCAATGCGTGCCATGTCGGCGACTGAGATAATATCTGTCGGCAAAGAATACAGAATCAAGCAGATATATTCGGATTCAACCAAGAACGGAAAATACATAGTAAATATCAACGGGCAATTGTATCTCAACCCGGCGTATGAAGAAATCAGGGATATGATTATCGATGGTGCCAAGGAATTGCTGTTGTACTACGAGCTTGACGGTCTACATATGGATGACTATTTCTACCCCACCACAGCTGACAGCTTCGACAGTGCGGCGCGCAATGAATTTGCATCGGCGTCGCAATCCAAGGAAAGCTTCAGGCGCGACTGTCTGAACAAGCTCGTATCCGGACTTTACAAGATGGTACATGAGACAAGAGAGGGGGCGCTGTTCGGCATAAGTCCTTCCGGCGTCATAAACAAGGTCTACAACGAACACTGCGCCGATATCTATGAATGGGGCTCGAAAAGCGGATATGTGGATTACATCTGTCCGCAGCTTTATTTCGGCTTTGAGCATGCGACCTGCGCGTTCGACAGACTTTTCGAGCAATGGAGCACGATCGTTAAAAATCCGGACGTTGACCTTTATGTCGGCATTTCGCTCGGAAAAGCAAAAGCAAAGGTCGACAACTATGCCGGAAGCGGCAAATACGAATGGGCTGAACACACGGATATAACTTACAGGCAATTGGAATACCTTGTCAGATCAGGAAAATGTGACAGTATAGCATATTTTTGCTATCAGTATTTTTTTAATCCGCTGACCGGTAAAAAAACGCCGGAAACACTTGATGAAGTAAACAATCTTATTCCCTATCTAAAAACAGTATTCAATGATTAAATAAAAAGTACAACAGGGCTCCGTATAATGCCGGGCGCCCTGCTGTTTTAAACTGTTATTTGGTTTTCTTTATTTTTATTTCTTCGCTTTTTTCGGAAAGCTCACCTTTCTACGGGTGAAAAAACCTCTGTCGTTATGCGTTTACTCAGCGTCCGCCACAGCCACAGCCGTTATTGTTGCATGAAAGTATAAGCAATGCAATTATAAGGATCCAGATAATACCGTTATCTTCAAAAAGGTTGCATAAACAATTTCCCATGATTGTTCCTCCATTATTATGACATTATAATTGATTTTTTCTGAGGAATGCTTTTGCCATCCTCGATATCATAATATGTCGAAAAAACTCATTTGACACCGTTTATCATAATTTTTTGTCTTTTCCTTAACGCCCGGTATTTATATCATATCTTTTCACCATCATGATGTTTAAGCTCAAGAGAAGTAGCATTGAGAAACTCATATGCGTTTATAAGCGAATCAGTAGGAATATCCGTCCACGCGCCGCATTTTGTACATTTTACTCTTATACATGAATCCAGCACCTCCGCTTCGTACTCCCGATCCGTTTCATCATCAGGGCAACAGCATTTTATGCTTCCGTCAGCATCCAGCTCGTTTATCACAAACATTATAATATCATAGATCTGCGGGTCGGTCAATGCGCGTTCGGAAGCTTTATGAAGTGCTTCAAAGCTTTCAAGTCCATTCTCTTCAAGCATATCAAGAAGCATGAGCTCGCTCCTTGCCAGCTCCGCCTTGACATGATTTTCTTCCCCGATAAAGCATATGTTTACATCTGAATACGGGCATGAAAGCACAAACAGTTCTTTTTCAAAAAAAAGCTTTGATGAAAGTGTATAGCTGTGCGGTTTCGGGCAAACAATACACGGCACGGTAAGTCTGACTTTTCCGTCCTTGGAATACACAATTGTAAGCTCGCTTTTTCCGCAAGGACATTTAAGTTTGACCATATCGGCGCTCAATGAAAAAAGCCCGACCATTCCCATTACTCCGCCGCCGCAATGCGGACAACGATATGCGACTGTTGTCTGTTTTGAATCAAGTATCATTGCTATTTTTCCTTATATAAATCAAATTCAGATTACTCTCAGGTCAAGTCTGTGGCAGCCTTTTCCGTCGCGGCACACATTTGAAGTATATGCAAAGCACAGTCGATTTGCCCGAAGTATTATTTTACGTTTGTCAGTTATTTGTTTTGATTGCATATATCTTTTTTTGCTTGACATTTATCTTTGTGGTGGAAGCCTGCCTGCTGTACCATTCCTGATATTTTTTTGTTGCTATGGATATTCTCGCTTCGGAAACGCATCTTTGTTCGCCGTCTGCTGCGTAATAAAGAATATGACCGCCGTACTTTGATGAAACAAAGCCTATATCACCTATTTTGCGTCCGTCGGCATATATCCATTCATCCATAGCCTTCATCATATCGCCCTTACCGACATTTTCAAAGAAAAATTCATTTGAATCCGAATTTTCTTCGGCACTCTTTATAAAGCTTTCAAGTGTAACGCCGTCCGCCTGCAATTCGGCAATGAGCTTGTCCGCTTTTTCTTTTATAGCATCCGAATCCTCATCATATCTTTCATTTGCAAGCAGAATATGACCGAGGCGTCTTGTATTCGATCTGTCGGGATCTGTCATATTTTCCGATATATACTTTTCTATTTCCGAGTCGGTAACCTCTGCGGCAATCTTGTCATATATTTTTTCGGTATATCTGTCATATACCCTGCTCAATGTAATTATCTGTGTAAGATCGGCTTCTGTGATATCATAATTGTATACCTTTTTCAGATATTCATCGATTCCGAGGTTTCCTGCCGCAACACCTCTTATACGGTATTCGGAGATTACGGAATTTATGTACTGTGTATCGGAAGAATCAAGAGCATAGCCGTCCTTATATGCAGCCTCGCATATTATAAGCATTGACCTCATGGTATCGATTGTGCGTTCCATTATAAGCTCATACCATGTATGTTCATCGTCATACATCTGTTCGTCAAGCTTTTTGTTGTCATCATATCCGTGCTTTTCCATTTCTTCTTCAGTTATCGAGCCGGCGGTCTGAGCCATATAATACACTACCGCCGCGGCATTAAAGCCGTAATTTTCGCCGGATATCAGCTTTTCGTCGGGATTATTTCCGCAGGATATCACGGAAATGCAAAGCACTGCGGATAAAACGCAAAGAAATATTCTTACGCCACATGAAAACTTTTCAAAGCCTTTTTCTTCTTTTTGCAAAGCAACCGATGATTTATTTATTCTATATTTCATTTTGAAGTGCTAAAAGTATTCAGACTACAAATAGCTTCCTTTCGCAAAATATTAAGTTATTGCAGAAAATGGCACGGAAGAGTCCATGCCATTTTATTATTGATAAATTAGCTTTTATTCAGGAGTTTGACCTGTTGTCAATATTCAGAATCAAACGCTTACTTTAGCGATCTTCTTTTCATTGATATTAACGGCAAAGTCCTTTTCAGCCTGCTTTTCCCAATCGTCAACCTTGTGTGAAACGCTTCCGTTGAATGCGTCCTCATACCATTCGGCTTTGCCTATACCGTCAAAGTACACAAGGTGCCAGCCGTATTTGGTCTCAACAAGTGCGGTCTCACCGACAGTTCTTGTCTGATCCTTATAGTCATTGAGGCAGAAGAGCCAATCGTTGAATCCGTCAACCATATCTCCCTCAACAACGCCTTCGTAGAATACGTTTGAATCCTCGGTATATTTCTTTGCAAGCTCTTCAAAAGCTTCTCTTGTCTGAGGTCCTTTTTTGTATTCATCGTATATCGCATCGATCTTCTTCTTTATTTCTTCGCTTGCTTTCTTCTTTTCTTCATCGCTTGCGGAGCTTGAAGCTGTGGTCTTTATAAGTATATGACCGACCTTTCTTGTTTCGGCTTCGCTGCGTGCTGCTTCCGAAACAAGATATGCAACGGTTACCTTAAAGGTATTTGACTCTTTTTCAGTCTTTTCGTCGGTTGTGATTGTTTTTACGCTGCCTGCTTTTGCGGGATCTGTGGGAGTTTCGTCGTCCTTCTTATCGTCATCCTTTTTGCTGTCATCGGTCTTATTCTCGTCATGCTTATGAGTATTCTGCATTTTTGTACCGAATATCCACTTGCCGAGGTCGGTGCTGATGGTGTAAGCGGATTTTTTGTGGAGTGCATTCTCCATAACTTCATCAACTTTTTTATCTACAGTTTCTTTAATCTCTTCCTCGACCTTGGCCTTAGCTTCTTCCTCAGAAGCATCCTTGTGGGCGCTCTTGTATTCATCAAGCTTCTTCTGGAAGTTGGATTCGCGTTCTTCTTTTTCGGTTTCCGTGTAAATTATCTCGCGGAGCTTCTTTTCGAAAGCTTCCTTATCGTTTGCAAGCTTTTCAAGCTCTGCAGCATAACCCTTGTATTTGTCTTTAAGCTCGTTGTATTTTATCTCTGCTGCTGCTTTATCTTCATTATACTTATTCTTATCTTCATAGTCAGCTTCTTTTACTTCTGTAAGTTTTGCGGTCCACTCGAATGAGATATAGTCAGCGTACATAAAGTCGGTGATATGTCCGTTGTAATACTCGTTCACATCATCTTCGGTTGTTGCATCCTTGAAATCCTTGATGAGCTTCTCGGAATATTTGGAAGCGAGCTGAACGAGCTCAAGGGAGCTGCGGACATCCTTTTCCTTAACGCCTGTGCCGAAAAGTGCGGCAATATATGCGTCGTAGGAATATTTGTTTTCCTTAGCGGCTTCCTTAAGTGTTGTGAGTGTTTCGTCTATTGTTTTGCTATCTTCATCGTCAAGTTTTATACCCGCTTTTACAGCGCCTTCGCAATAAAGCAGGCAACGCTTGAGCTCAGCGGTTGCGGCATCCATAAAATAATCATACCATGTACCGTTTTCTCTGTCGGACCATGAGCATTTCTGCTGGTTGAGAGGCTTTGACGTGTCAAGTCCGATGTAGCTTGCTATGCTTCCGTATCTTGAATAGAAGGTGTTATACTGTGTGTGGAAGAAATATTTAAGCATTGCACCGTTAACGGTATAATGCTCGGAGGTCATAACCTTAAGTGAGCGGTCATTTACGCCCGTTTCGGTTACTATCACAAGTGAGAGACACATAACAAAAATAAGAACGATTGCGACACTCGCGATAAGGAGCGAGCGGTTGCTCTTATTATTGTTCTGCTTATTTTTTTTGATATTTACGTTTGCCATTTGTCAGAACCACCTTTGTTTTTGTTTTCTGTATTTTAGTTTCGGATTTTTTATGCCGTTTTTATCCTTATGACATATACGGCATTCTTTTCCATGAACAAACACACATATTATACTCACATTGCGTGATGAATGTATGAACGTCCATTGAATATTAACAAAATTTTTTGGCTTTATCCTCTTGCGTTTTATGTTTTTTGCAAAAGATATTGCATAACTGCCGGAATTCTTTATCAATCCGGCAGTATAAAATTCAAGGATCAGATAATTACCGGTATCACCATGGGATTTCTGTGCGTTTCGCAGAAAAGGAATTCGGATATCTCGTCCTTCAGACGGGTCTTTATCTGTATTTCATCAATATCGTCCCATGAACCGAGGTATTCTTCAATAATATTGACCGAGAGCTGCTTTACCTGCTCCATAAGCTCTTCGGATTCCTTTACATATACAAAGCCTCTCGATACTATATCGGGCCCTGAAATTATCAGTCTGCCGGTCATATCGAGTGCGACCACCACCATAAGGAGCCCGTCCTGCGCAAGGTGACGTCTGTCACGAAGCACAATGTTTCCCACATCGCCTACGCCATATCCGTCGACCATTATCTTTCCTGCCGGAACCGTTCCCGAAAATTTTGCGCCGCGTTTATCGACCTCAAGCACTTTTCCGATATCCGAAATGAATATCCTGCTTGCATCTATACCGAGTGAAAGTGCAAGCTCTTTATTGGCGGCAAGATGTCTGTATTCGCCGTGTATAGGCATAAAATACTTTGGCTTTGTCAGCGCCTGCATAAGCTTGAGTTCCTCCTGGCAGGCGTGTCCCGAAACATGAATGCCCGCGTCAGCATCATGCAGTACCTTGACTCCCTTACGGCAAAGCTCGTTGATTATTCTGCCTATGAGCTTTTCGTTTCCCGGGATCGGGCTGGCGGACAGCACCACAACGTCATTGCTTCCGAGCACGACCGGCGTACGTTCTGCAAATGCCATTCTGTAAAGTGCCGACATAGGCTCGCCCTGGCTTCCGGTCGTAATTATTGTCAGCTGCTCCGGATTATACTTTTTGATCTCGCTTATATCAATAATTGTATTCTTCGGAAAGGTCATATAGCCGAGCTCGGTTGCGGCTCCGACTATATTGAGCATACTTCTGCCCGTGATTGCAACCTTTCTGCCGTGTTTTGCGCTTATATCAATAACCTGCTGAACGCGGTGAACATTCGATGAAAATGTTGCTATCAATATACGGTTTGTCGGATTGGTTGCGAAAATATATTCAAGTGACTGCCCAACCTTTCGTTCTGATGGGGTATATCCGGGTCTCTCGGCGTTGGTCGATTCGCACATCAGTAGCAAAACTCCCTTGTTTCCGAGCTCACCGAGACGCGTAAGGTTCATCATCTCGCCTTCAATAGGCGTAAGATCAAGCTTGAAGTCTCCTGTATGAATGACCGTACCTACCGGGGTCGTTATCGCAAGACAGCACGCATCCGCAATTGAATGGTTCACTCTTATAAATTCGACTCCGAAGCTACCGAGCTTTACGGTATCCCCCGCATTGACAACGCGAAGGTCCGGTATCGTATCAAGGGCATTCTCAGCCTCCGAAAGCTTATTTTTAATGATTTCTATCGTAAGCTTTGTCCCGAATACCGGAGGATTTATCACTCTCAGAACATAAGGTATAGCGCCGATATGATCCTCATGACCGTGTGTCAGAAGAATTCCGCGTATTTTATCCTTATTTGCTTCAAGGTATGATATATCGGGAATCACAAGATCAATGCCGGGCATATCCTCATCGGGAAAGCCAAGCCCGCAGTCAACGACAATTATATCGTCGCCGTACTCAAGCACGGTCATATTTTTTCCGATCTCGTTAAGTCCGCCGAGCGGAATTACCCGCAGTTTTTTGGTTTCTTTTTTTGCCATGTATTCTCCTTTTTATTTATTTACACCGCTTTTGTTCCGGAGGCGGTGCATAGATTATTCAGTATGTAAATATATAAATTGTATACTTATACGCGACGTATACAAAAAATGACAGTCAATAACCGCACCGTTTTAATCCGATGCGGTCAACACAAGCTATAAATAATAAAAACGTATTTCTAAAGCACTGTTATGATATTCAAACATCACATATTATTGATAAGTATATCATAATTTCCGCGAATTGTCAATACCCGGACGTCAATTATATCATTAATGCAGTATCAGCCACAGTATACCGACTATTCCGCCGCCGAAAACCGCACCGGAAAGAAACGCGAGCAGCCTGCAAAAAAGGCTCTTTTTATTTACTGTACAATGCTTTTGCCGTGGTATATTCTCGCCGATAATGCGCAAAGCCTCTTTTACCATATCGCCCTCGGCAAAGGCAGAATATTCCCCCTCGGGCTTCATCACAAAATATGCGGTTTCATATATGCTTCCGCCGGTCCCGCGTATCATTATCATTTTTCTCTGACAGCCTTTGATCACTTGCACCACTCCCGAATGATATATATTTGCGATTCTGTATTTTTACATTTCAATGGTATTATTGACATTTTGAGGTATTTTAAACACGGCAATCTCAATTATTATGCTTTATGCTCCGAACCAGAGTCTGCAGACAAAGCACGAAACAAAAATGCAGAAGATCATAACGCAGGCGGCACAAGGAACGGCATAGCGCGTGTTTTTCACCCCGACAGATGAAAAATAAACTGATATGACATATATCATTGTATCCGAGCTTCCCATAATAACAGAGCCGCACATAGCGGCAAAGCTGTCCGGTCCGACATCAGCCAACAGTTCATTATACATAGCGGTCGACGCACTCCCCGATATCGGGCGCGTCACAAGCAACGGCATTATTTCACTCGGGATCCCGAGTTTTTCCGTAACAGGTAAGAGAAGCTTTGCAAGTGCTTGTGTAAAACCGGAAGCCGAAAGAAGCCTGACTGCACAAAGCAGTGCCGTCAATGCGGGTAACAGCTTTACTGCCGTTTTCATACCGTTCACCGCGCCGTCGATAAATGCCTCAAACAGATCTTCCTTCGGTCTGAAAAGTATCAACAGGGCGGCAAGCATTACGACAGCAGGCACGACAAGCTTTGAAATATAACTTATTATCTCAATAAATCTCATGCTTCCGCATCTCCCCGTCGATTGGCTTCGGCGCATCTCCTAAATCTTTTTCAAATACGTTTTTTCTACGAAACACCGAGGCGCACAGCCTTGTGAACAACAAAGCAAACAATGAGGTGGCAGCTGAGCATATCCAGACCGGAGGAACTATTGTGAACGGGTCGTCCGAGCCTGCGGCGTTTCTGAGCGCTATAAGAGTTGATGGAACAAGGCTGAAGGACGCCGTATTAAGGACGGTTAAGGTTATCATATCATCGGTCGCCGTAGCTTTATCATAATTTTGTTCCTGCATTTTTTTCAGTGCGGATATTGCCAACGGTGTTGCCGCATTGCCGATACCGAGAATATTTGCGCTTATATTTGAGCATATCTCCTCTTTTCCCACACCGCTTCTGAAGGTCTCCGGGAAAAAAATTCGCATAAAAGGTGAAAGAATACGGGACACGATTTTGATCACTCCTGCCCGGTGCAGAAGATTCATGATACCCGTCCAGAAACACATGATACCGCAAAGGGAAATTGTAAGCCTGACGGCCTCCGCGGCACCGTCAATTGCGGCAGTACCGAGCTTTTCAACGTTACCACTGAAAAGTCCGAAAAGTACCGCAATTATGCACATTATCGCAAATGATTTTCCAAGCATATCCGCAAAGCTCCGTTTCAATCCAAAAAATACAGAATAAAAAAATTTTATTTATATAGATTTTCGTTTTAGATATAATTAAATCCTTAAAATCCGACAACGAATTCGGCACAAAAAGCCCAATTCGCGTATAAATATTAATTATAATTCTTTTTTTAACAGTCACCGACATAACATCATTAGGAGAATCGACTTAAAATTTGTTAATAATCCATTAATTTCCAAATTTTCCTCTTGACTTATAATTTTGTCGGTATTATAATGTACGCGACAGACACGTTTAATAGTACACGCGTGTAAATCATCAGTTTAGAAGAGTGTGTTCCGAATTGAGTTTTGCTGCTATGTGCTTTATCATAAAGTGTGTAAAACAAAGGAGGGAAAATTATGAAATCCACCGGAATGGTACGTAAAGTTGACGAACTCGGAAGAATTGTTATTCCGATTGAGATACGCCAGAACATGGACATCAAGGTCAAGGACCCGCTTGAAATATTTATCGATAACGACACAATAATTCTACGCAAATATCAGCCTGCCTGCATCTTCTGCGGAAATGCAGACAATGTTGTTTATTTTAAAGACAAACGCATTTGCAGCAGCTGTCTTGAAAAGATCAAGACACAGCTCTGAATCAATTCTCAAGGAGAAGTAAAATAAAACATACTGAATTTTATTTTGGTTTTGCCTGAATTATGTCAGAAACCGACATAAGTATTTTATCAGTATCAATTTATCAATAAGAAAACAGAGGAAATGCTGTATCGGCACTTCCCTCTGTTTTTTATTTATTCAAATAAACGTTTTAGATCAGTTGTACACTATAAGGGCTACGAGCTCTACGGGACTGTCGAATCTGTTTGAGATCCCGTGTCCGTTACCCGAGGTCACTATCGTTGTATCTCCGGCTGAAACCTCATATTCTTTTCCGTTGTCATTATAAACTGCCGTACCACTCATTATATAAAACAACTCGCTTTCGCCTTCATGGACATGGTATCCTATTGAAACACCGGGTTCAAGTCTTATCTTTCCGAAAAGTCTACCCTTTTGGTTCAGATCGTCCTTTGAAACAAAATCGGTTACGCTGACAATTCCGCTGCCGCCTTTCATATTTTCGCGGTATTCGGTTTTATATTCGGATTTTCTGATTATCATATTGGCAAGTCTCCTTTTTATAAACTGTTGATTTATTTTATATAAAAGCGGTTGCCCCGAAAGAAGCAACCGCGCATAATGATATAAAAACTTATCTCTTTGAGAACTGTGAAGCACGACGAGCGGCTTTGAGACCGTATTTCTTTCTTTCCTTCATTCTCGGGTCGCGGGTCAGGAAACCTGCAGCCTTGAGAGCGGGTTTGAATTCTTCGTCTGCTTTAACAAGAGCGCGCGAGAGACCGTGGCGGATAGCGCCTGCCTGTCCGGAAAGACCGCCGCCCTGTACATTTGCGATAATGTCGAACTTGCCGTTTGTTCCTGTTACACCAAAGGGCTGGTTAATAATAAGCTTAAGTGTTTCGAGACCGAAATATTGGTCAACATCGCGTCCGTTGATTGTGATAACACCTGTTCCGGGAACTATGCGAACACGGGCAATTGATTTCTTTCTTCTACCTGTTCCGTAGAAATAAGGCTTTGCACTTGTATACATTGTTATTTACCTCCCCTGATTAAAATTCATAAGGTTGGGGCTTCTGAGCCTCGTGCTTATGTTCTGCGCCTTTGAATACCTTAAGGCGTGTTGCCGATTTGCTGCCGATGGAATTGTGAGGAAGCATTCCTTTAACTGCAAGCTCTACTGCCATTTCGGGTCTTGTTGCCATAAGTGTTTTATACTGAACGGATTTAAGACCGCCGATATAACCCGAGTGATGACGGTAATATTTCTGCTCAAGCTTTTTACCTGTAAGGATAACCTTTTCGGCATTGATGATTATTACGAAATCGCCGCAGTCTACATGAGGTGTAAACTCGGGAGTATGTTTTCCGCGAAGAAGCGTTGCGGCTGCAACAGCTACCTTTCCGAGCGGCTTGTCTGCCGCGTCTATAACATACCATTTACGATTTACGTTTTCTTTTTTCTGCATAAAAGTGGACATTTTTTCATTCCTCCGTAAATTTGATGGGTACTTTTTATTTGACTTTGGAATTATAGCACAACATTTCATTTATGTCAAGCGTTTTTTTCGATTTTTTGCGATTATTTTAATTTAGCTATATATTTGCTCCGTTTTGCGTCTTTTTGCTCGTTTTTAGATATTGTTTGCTTTTCCTTGAAATAATAATTATTTACAATTTAAACCGGGATATCAATTCCGATCCTCGGACGGTTCCGATTTTTTTGCTTCATCATCACCTATAAGCATATATTTTTCCCAATGACTGCAGCGATAGTAGATATACATTACAATGCTGCAAAGAACCCAGCCAACTGGGTATGCCAGGGCTATCGGCATATAGGTGTCCGTGATACGCGAAATCACGGCAAGATATATCTGTCTGAAAACAACAAAGCTTGCTATCATTATAACTGTCGGCGCTGTCGATTTTCCTGCCCCTCTCAAAGCGCCGGCGTATATCTGGTTTACCGTATAAATAAGGTAGAACGGCGAAATGGCACGCAACAACTCGGCACCGTATTTGATTATCATTTCGTTTTTATTGAAGAACCATACGATCTGAGGCGCAAACAAAAGCACGGGAACAAGAATGACAGCGGTAACTATGACCGAGAGAAGTAAGGACAGATTAGCACCCGTTTTGGCGCGCTTTGTGTTTCCCGCGCCGAGGTTCTGTCCGACGAACGTAGTGGAAGCAAGGGATATAGTCTGAGCGGGCAACAATACGAATTGGTCTATTTTAAGATATGAAGTCCAGCCGCCGGAAAAATCGGGATATCTGGCGTCAAATCCCATAAGATACGACTGCACGAACACATTCGAAAAAGCCGTTATTGTCATCTGAATAGCCGCAGGCAAACCGACTGAAATTATTTTTTTCAATATGCGGAAGTCGCATTTCAGATCCCTTACCGAGACCTTATAGCACTCCTTTGAGCGCATAAGCGTTATCATAACAAGAATTGCGGATATAAACTGCGAAATTATCGTAGCATAGGCAACCCCGGCGACTTTCATATCAAACGCAAGTACAAACAAAAGGTCAAGAGCGACATTGAGCAGTGCACAGATAACAAGAAAGATAAACGGTCTTCCCGTGTCTCCGACCGCACGAAGTATGCCGGAACCGATATTGTATATCATAAGTCCTATGACACCGGCAAAATATATGGTAAGATACTCGGTCGCGTCGGGAATTATTTCAGGGGCAAAATTAATGATCGAAAGCATATACGGAGTCATGGCAATTCCCGCAAACGTAAACAGTACGCCGAGTGCAAGTGTCATTATCATAGTTGTATGTACGGCTTTTTTTGCGTTTTTTTCATCCTTTGCGCCGAAATACTGTGAAATAACAACGCCCGCACCCGTGGCAAGTCCCGAAAAAAATCCTACGAGCGTGTTTATTATCGGATTTACATTGCCGACCGCCTTGTAAGCCTCATCGCTTACATAGTTTCCGACGACAAAAGTATCCACGGTATTATAAAGCAATTGAAACAGGTTTCCAAGCATAAGCGGAATCGCGAAGGAAATAAGAAGTCTGAATATGTTTCCCTGGGTCATATCCATAGCCTTTCCGATGCCGTGTAGCCTGTTCATTATCCGATTGTGTTTTGAATCCCTGTTCAGATTTTCCACGGTAGCCATTTGATCTGTTTTCCTCTTAAATTATGTATTATCGCATTTTTTGCGCAAAAAGCGCAAACATATAGATTATATAACAAAAAATGTTTGTTTGCAAGTGCTTTCCGCAGTTTTCTCAATAATAATATATTATTTATATTTCTTCATGTACCTGTGTTGAAATATACATAATTATATGGTAGAATTTTTTTTTGCCGACTTATCCAAGGTTAAAACAACCGTAAAAACAAAGCAAAAGTAAAAAATAAAAATGGAGGATTACTCAAAAATGCGAAAGCTTTTAAGGTTTTTAAAAAGCTACAAGCTCGAAACCATTCTCGGACCGTTTTTCAAGCTGCTTGAGGCTTGCTTTGAGCTTATAATCCCGTTGATAGTCGCTGACATCATAGACAACGGTATTGCGAACAGTGACAGGCAATATATTATTTCACGTTGTCTTATAATGGCTTCACTCGGTTTTATCGGTCTTATATGTGCGATATCGGCGCAATATTTTGCCGCAAAAGCGGCAACGGGATTTTCGGCAAAGCTGAGACTGTCTCTTTACGATCATATTCAACGTCTGTCACCGACCGAAAAGGACTTCCTCGGTACATCGACGCTCATAACAAGAATGACAAGCGACATAAATCAGATACAGTCCGGTCTCAACCTTGTACTACGCCTGTTTCTGCGTTCGCCTTTTATCGTACTCGGTTCGATGGTAATGGCGTTTACCGTCGATTCAAAGCTCGGGCTTATATTTGCGGTAACGATACCGATCCTTTCGGTCGTTGTTTTCGGAATAATGCTTATCAGCATCCCTCTTTACAAGAAAGTACAGTCAAGGCTTGACAAGGTCACGCTTGAGACCCGCGAAAATCTGAACGGAACGAGAGTTGTCCGTGCCTTCAATCATGAAAATGCGGCAATTGAGTCTTTTGATAAAGCAAACACGGCACACACTAAGCTTCAGATGAGCACCGGCAGACTGAGCGCGCTTATGAATCCGCTGACTTATGTCATTATAAACATTGCGCTCGTTATTCTTATTGACAAAGGTTCTGTTCATGTTGATACGGGAATAATCACGCAGGGTGAGCTTTTCGCGCTTGTAAGCTATATGTCGCAGATACTCATTGAGCTTATCAAGCTGGCAAATCTTCTCATAAATATTACCAAGGCGGTTGCCTGCGGAAACAGAGTTCAGAGCATATTCGATATTCCCGAAGGAATGGAAAAGCTTTCCGAGGAAAGCACTTCCATGCCCGAGCATAACGGATACATTGAATTTGACAATGTTGAATTGACCTATCGCAATGCCGGAGAGCCCACGTTGACAAACATAAATGTAACAGTCGGAAAAGGTCAGACTGTCGGCGTAATCGGAGCGACCGGTTCGGGAAAAAGCTCCTTCGTGAATATGATACCGCGTTTCTATGATGCAACCAAAGGTGCGGTCTATGTAAACGGTAAGGATGTCCGCACGGTCGATACGGAAACGCTGCGGTCGTATATAGGCGTGGTGCCGCAGAAGGCGGTATTGTTCAAAGGCACGGTACGTTCCAATCTGCTTTGGGGCAATGAAGGCGCAAGCGATGCCGAAATGTGGGATGCGCTCGAATTGGCACAGGCAGCCGATTTCATTAAAAAGAAAGAGGGCTTGGACACCAAGGTCCTTCAGAAGGGCTCAAACTTCTCCGGCGGTCAGCGTCAGCGACTTACAATCGCACGCGCGCTTGTGCGCCGTCCGGAAATTCTGATACTTGACGACAGCACCTCGGCACTTGATCTTGCTACCGATGCGGCACTCCGACGTGCAATAGCGGGACTCGATTACTCCCCAACCGTATTTATCGTATCACAGCGTGCCTCTTCGGTAAGAAATGCGGATATTATCGTTGTGCTTGAAGACGGAGAAATAGTCGGGCTCGGCACGCATGACGAGCTGATAAGAAGCTGCGAGGTCTATATCGAGATATACCGTTCGCAGTTCGGCGATGACGGTGTGTCAGACGCACTCAAGGCTTCCGAAAATGTAAAGACCGCGGAAGGAGGAACGGCAAATGCGTAAAGAAAAAGGCTCGGATACACAAATGAAAAACAAACACGGCAAAACGATTTCAAAGGGAAACCTTTCGACGCTGAAGCGTGTACTTAAATACCTGAAAAGCAATATAGTATTTCTCATTGCATCGCTTTTATTTGCCGCCGGAACAGTAGCGCTTACGCTCTACCTTCCCGTTCTGACGGGTGACGCGATAGATATGGCTCTCGGAAAAGACGATGTTGATTTTGCGGGAATATCCGAAATTCTCGGAAAGATGCTCATAATCATCGCTTTTACAGGTGTTTTTCAATGGCTGATGGGAATGGCAAACAACAAGCTGACCTATTCCGTTGTTAAAAGCATAAGATTTGACGTTTTCAAAAAACTCCAGAGATTACCGGTAAGCTATGCGGACAATCACCCGACAGGTGAGACGGTCAGCCGCGTTATAGCCGACGCGGACAGGCTCGGCGACGGACTTCTGATGGGATTTACACAGCTTTTCAGCGGTGTCCTTACGATTGCCGGCACGCTCATATTCATGGCTACCATAAATCCGATAATCACGCTTGTAGTCGTGCTTGTAACTCCGATCTCGCTTTTTGTTGCGGCATTTATCGCAAAGAGGACATATTCAATGTTCAAGCGTCAATCGGAAATAAATGCAGAGCAGACCTCTCTTATCGATGAAAGTATGTCGAATCCGAACGTCGTTACGGCTTTCGGACGCGAAAAGGCGTTATACAAAAACTTTGACGGCATTAACGAAAAACTGCGTAAATGCTCGCTTCGGGCAATGTTCTTTTCATCTATCACAAATCCGTCGACGAGGTTTGTCAACAGCCTGGTTTACACCGGAGTCGCGCTTGCAGGCGCGATAACGGTCGTATCAACGGCATGGAACGCAGAGCCCTTCACAGTCGGAATGCTCACCTGCTTTTTGAGCTATGCCAACCAATACACAAAGCCCTTCAATGAGATCTCAGGCGTTGTTACCGAGCTTCAGGGAGCGCTTGCGTCGGCTGCAAAAATTTTCGAAATACTTGATGTTCCGGACGAGATCCCGACGCCGGAGGATGCGCTTGTATTGGATGAGAAAAACACCGACGGTACGGTATCACTTCACAATGTGTTCTTTTCGTATGTTTCGGACAGAAAGCTGATAACCGACTTCAATCTTGACGTCAAATCCGGCGAGAGAGTTGCCATAGTAGGACCGACGGGCTGCGGAAAGACGACTATGATAAATCTGCTTATGCGTTTTTATGACGTAGACAGCGGAAGCATAAAGGTCAGCGGAACAGACATACGCAATATCACCCGCGGAAGCCTGAGAAGCTCGTATGGCATGGTTCTCCAGGAAACCTGGCTCAAGAGCGGCACCATAAAAGACAACATCATAATGGGAAATCCCGATGCAACCGACGAGGAGATCAAGGCTGCCGCAAAAGCGACCTATGCGCACAGCTTTATAAAGCGTTTGCCCGACGGATATGATACCGTAATAAACGAAAACGATTCCACGCTTTCTCAGGGTCAAAAACAGCTTTTGTGCATAACGCGCGCAATGATAAGCAAGCCGGAAATGCTTATACTTGACGAAGCTACGTCTTCGATAGATACCCGCACGGAACAGAAAATTCAGGGAGCCTTCGCGGCAATGATGAAAGGCCGAACCTCGTTCATTGTGGCTCACCGTCTTTCGACAATAAAGGACGCAGACATAATACTTGTAATGAAGGACGGAAACGTCATAGAGCAAGGAACGCATGTTGAGCTGCTTGCAAAGAACGGCTTCTATACCTCCCTTTACAACAGTCAGTTTGTAAATATATAGAATAAAAGATAAAGAAAGTGAAGGTATCATTTCGTGATACTTTCACTTTTTTATCACACATTTTACATGACATCACGTTATAATAATATATTATATAATTTTCAATGTCAATCAGACAGAACAGGAGGAGCAGTTGTTACGGTTAAAAAATATTGTAAAAGTATATGACAGCGGCGGCAATGATGTAACCGCACTTAAAGGGATCAATATCGAATTCAGGAAAAATGAATTTGTGTCGATCCTCGGTCACTCGGGCTGCGGCAAAACCACGCTTCTTAATATTATAGGAGGGCTCGACCACTATACGAACGGAGACCTGATAATCGACGGTGTGTCAACAAAGGAATACCGCGATAAGGATTGGGATACTTATCGAAATCACTCGATAGGGTTTGTTTTTCAGTCCTATAATCTGATCCCGCACCAAACCGTACTTGCAAACGTCGAACTTGCACTGACGCTTTCGGGCGTCAGCAAGGCTGAACGCACAAAGCGTGCCAGACAGGCGCTTGAAAAGGTCGGGCTCGGTGATCAGATAAAGAAAAAGCCGAATCAGCTTTCCGGCGGGCAGATGCAGCGCGTTGCTATCGCGCGGGCGCTTGTCAACGACCCGGAAATATTGCTCGCGGACGAGCCGACGGGTGCGCTTGATTCCGAAACCAGCGTTCAGATAATGGATATTCTCAAGGAGGTCGCGGCGGACAGGCTTGTAATTATGGTGACGCACAATCCGGAGCTTGCCGAAATGTATTCGACGAGAATAGTCAGGCTGATCGACGGTCAGATAGTAAGCGATTCAATGCCTTATGACTCGGCTGCCACGGCAGGTAACGTCTCTTCGTCTGAAGTAAAAAGCTTTTCGTTTGCAAACCCCGATATTGAAGGCACAGCAAAGAAAACCGTGCGCCGCAGAGCCTCGGCAAAGTCAAGGAAGGACGTCAAAGGAAAGCGCTCGATGTCATTCAGGACTGCGCTGTCACTTAGCCTCAACAACCTTATGACAAAGAAGGCACGCACCGTGCTTACGTCGTTTGCGGGAAGCATCGGAATTATCGGTATTGCGCTGATCCTGTCGCTTTCATCCGGAATACAGATGTTTATCCGGCAGATCCAGGAGGACACGCTTTCATCGTATCCTATTACGATCACATCGGAATCGGTTCAGCTTGCGGATATATTGAGCGCGATATCGGAAAACAAAGACAAGGAGATAACCCACGGTCAGGACAAGATCTACTCAAGCTCTGCCATGTACGACATGGCAAAAGCCATGTTCAACGTGACAGTACACTCAAATGACCTTAAGGCATTGAAATCCGCGCTTGATTCAGATGAGAAAATAAAAGGCAACGTAAGCGATATTCAGTATGTATATGCACAAACGCTTCATATTTACACAAAGGATCCGAAAGGCAAGCTTGTCAAGGTAAATCCGAGCACGGTCATGGACAGCATATCCACATCGCTCGGCGCAAGTGCGGGTTCCGGCTCCGGTATGGGAAACAGCATGACATCCGGAATGCAGAGCAGAATGATGAGCGGAGTAAATGTCTGCTCAGAAATGATCAACAACCATTCCGTGCTTGATTCGCAGTATGACATGGTTGCCGGAAGATGGCCGCAAAGCTACAACGAGGTCGTGCTTGTCGTTGACAAGAACAACGAGCTTAACGATGTTTATATGTACGCACTCGGTCTGAAGGATTCGGACGAGATGGAAAAGGTCATAAAGGCGGCGATGAACGGCGAGGAATACACCGACTCTGATTTAAGCTTTACCTATGAGGATATTCTTAACAAAACATTTACGCTTGTTCTGACCTCGGATTATTATCAGTATGACGCTTCGACAGGAAAATGGACGGATATGAGCGAAAACGAAACTTATGTTGACTATATTGTCAAGACAGGTGTCGAGATCAAAATTTCCGGAATCGTACGTCCGGCGCCCGATTCGGTGGCGCAGTCGATAAGCGGAGCTATCGGATATACTCATGCTCTTTCGGAATATGTTATAGAGCAAAACAAAAAAAGTCCGGCGGCAGCCGCACAGCTTGCGGACAAGGACAACGATATTATAAAGGGGCTTCCGTTTGAAAAGGGAGACTCGGAAAAGCTGACAAACGCCGAAAAGGCTTCAGAAATACTTGCATATTTCGGAACGCTTTCGCTGGAAAAGAAGGCAGAGATCTACAAGCAGATAGCCTCTACCCCGACAGACGCGGAGCTTGACAAAATGACCGAAAATTATATAAAAAACATTGACCTTTCAAATCGGGACATGATAGTAAAAATGATCATGCAAAGCGGCAGCGACAAGCTTGACGGACTTTCCGAGGAGGTCATCGCAGGATATATCAACACAATGTCGGAAGAAGAGCTTAAAGCCTTTATTTCGTCCATGATAAGAAAGCAGATTGAGGATCAGATGAAAGCAGCGGCAGAAGGACAGCTTTCAGGGCTTTCGTCCGCAGAGCTTGCGGCTATGCTCGACGCAAAGCTGAATGTTACCGATGAAGGCGAGCTTGCGGATTATTATGATAAATTCATGCCTCCGAAGTATTCCGATTCAACGTATGAAAAAAATGCAGCTCTGCTCGGAATAACGGACAGTGCGATCCCCTCACAGATAAATATTTATGCTTCATCTTTTGAAGATAAAGACAGAATAACCGAATGGATCGAAAATTACAATCAGACAAGCAAAGCGGCGGGACATGAAGAAAGAACCATCAAATATACCGATTATGTGGGGCTCATTATGTCATCCGTTACACGCATAGTCGATATAGTTTCGATAGTGCTCATAGCGTTTGTTGCTATATCTCTCGTGGTTTCTTCGATAATGATAGGTGTAATAACCTATATTTCGGTTATAGAACGCACAAAAGAGATAGGTATCCTGCGTTCGATCGGAGCGTCAAAACGCGATATAACCCGCGTTTTCAACGCCGAGACAACCATCATCGGTTCGGTTTCCGGAGCTATCGGTATAATAATCACACTTATACTTCTCATCCCGGCAAACAAAATAGTCGAGCATTTCACTGAGGTGCCGAACATCGCGGCTTTGCCTGTGCTTGACGGATTTATACTCATCGCGATAAGCATTGTAATAACCGTGATAGCAGGACTGTTCCCTTCACTTATTGCCGCAAAGAAGGATCCTGTTGTAGCGCTCAGAACAGAATAAATTCAAATATAAAATGCACCGTATTCCGTTTTAAAGCGGAATACGGTGCTTACTTATTTTTTATATATAAAATTTTATATAGCATAGAAAACTATGCAGAAAAATTGCAAAAGGCTTCCGAGGTCAACGAAAATATGGAAAACAGAATGTGCGTAGCGCCTCTTTTTTCCGCTCACATAAAAAACTACGCCTATTGTATAAAGTATACCACCGGCAAGCAAAAGACCGAATCCGAACGGAGTAAGTGCCTTTATAACCGATTTTACGGATGCTATTATACACCAACCCATACCGAGGTAAGCTATCATTGAAAGGATCTTGAATTTGTTCAGGTCTATTGCGGTGAATACTATCATACATACGGCTATTCCCCAGACGATGCCGAATGTCACCCATGCTTTTACCGGGCTTATGGTACGAAGTGCGCTCAGTGTAACCGGCGTATATGTCCCGGCTATCATAAGATATATAGTACAATGATCGAGCACCTGAAGAACTCTCTTGCCCATATTCTGGTGCAATCCGTGATATACACTTGAAATAGTAAACAGAATTATTACACAGGCACCGTATATTGCCGAGGAAACAACACCGTAAACATTTTTGTGGATAGCCGCAACCACAACACAGATCACAAGATAAACTATACCGAGGGCTCCGCCGACTATATGCGTTACCATATTGAATATTTCTTCGCCTTTGGTATAATCCGGCATTTTTCTTTCTTTTAGTTTTGTTCTTTTGATCACGATATTTCAAATTCCCTTTCGATTGTCTGCTTTACCATATTATATGTAGCGTCGGATCTTTCGAGCTGACCGTTTCCTATCATAAGAGCCGCTCCGTAGATAAGAGAACGTACTATAAAGGTTTTGCGGTATCTGTCGGCATCCGACATATTTACGGATGAGCAGTAGACATCAAGCAGCTCCTTTGTACATTCGCTTATGTTTGCGCGCTCCCTGATCTGCTCTGCGTTAAGGCTTTCGTCACTCTGCATTATTATTGCTCTTATATTGGGATTATCCACAAGAAACCTTACATACGCGACACTGATCTCAACAATGCGCTTTTTCGTATCTCCCGGGTATTTTATAAGTATCTCCTTCTGAATCTCATACCAAAGATTATTTATATATCTGAGGATCGAGAATATAAAATCATCCTTGTTTCTGAAATGCTTATAAGGTGTGGCGCATGAGAAACCGCACACCGAAGCAATTCGTCTTACTGAGAAATTATTTAATCCGTGCTCGTTTATTTCTTCCATTCCGGCAAGAATGAGAGCTTCTTTAGTCTTTGATTTTACCATGCTCTTTCTCCTCCGATAACAACTTATTTATTTTGCAAACGCAAATGGTTATCAGCGATAACCATTTGTATATGTATTATAACACAAAATCCCGATTCTGTCAAGTGCGGGGCAGCTTCCTCTGCAAATTTCCTTATGATACTCCTTCTCCGTACCTTAGTTTATTTTTTTCGGGGCGCTTTTATGTCGCAAAAGGTATGCGCATATTCCGCTTTTGGTTCGGCATATGTCATATGTTGTCAATTAATACAAAATTATGTCTTCGCGCTTTAAGAATTTCTATTGTGTAACTATTTTGACGAAATTTTCATTCAAAAATCGTGAAATTTGATAATTTACAAAATGAAGCTGATGGGGTATAATATAGAAGCTGTTTGGAAGTCATTTTTTGCCACAGAATATCCTCACAGCGTCGACGCTGCAGCATACGGGGAAATGTGCCGCATCCATGTCGGCAATGGTCTTTGCGGACCCTGCCAAGGTCTGCATACATTCCCGGAATTAAGAAATTCCGGATCAAAAGAAGCACAATATTTGCGTTGGTCGCCTTCGGAATATCAATCTCATGATATCTGCGCGTTGGTACGGCGTAGGGTTGTGCTTTCTTTTTTAGACTGAAAATCCATACTTTCATTAAAATACATATGACCGATGCTCCTTAAGAACACCGGTCACTTTTTTATTTTTACATTATATTTCGGCTTCGGCAAGGGCTTTATCGCTTTCATATTTCTTTGCCTGCGTTATATACATACGGGCATATTTACCGCCGCTTGCCATAAGCTCGTCATGCGAGCCGCTTTCGATTATCCTACCGCTCTCAAACATATAAATCCTGTCCGCCATCCTTGTGGTTGAAAGCCTGTGAGATATAAATATCACGGTATGTCCCGCCGAATTTTCAAGAATTGAGCGGTTAAGCTCGTATTCCGCCACCGGATCAAGCGCACTTGACGGCTCGTCCATGATTATTATTTCATATGGACGCGCAAACACACGCGCTATTGCAACCTTCTGCGTCTCACCACCCGAAAGTCCTATGCCGTTCTTATCAAATTCCTTTGTAAGAGGTGACATTATTCCGTTTTCAAGCGTGGCAAGCTTATCGCCGAACGATGCGGCATTCAGAGCCCTTTCAACCCTTACATGTTCGTTATCTGAGCCGTCAAATTCTCCGCCAAGGACGTTTTCCGCAAGTGTGGCTGCAAATATCTTATAGTCCTGGAAAACTGCTCCTATATGCCTACGGTAGCTTTCCGGAGCAAAATTTCTGATATTCTCCCCGTTATAAAGTATCTCTCCGTCCGACGGATCATAAAGACGCATGAGCAGCTTGGTCAGCGTGGTCTTGCCCGCACCGTTATATCCTACAAAAGCGATTTTCTCTCCCCGCTTTATCTTAAGAGTAACGCCGTCAAGGATCTTTGGAGCTTTTTCGGAGGTTTCGGCGTCCTGTTCCCCGCCCTGCGATGCGGTCGCGGAAAACGGATATGAAAAATCAAGATCTTTTATCTCAAGCGACTCAAACGGAGGAATATCCAATATCTCGCCTTTGATCTTCGGCTCGTATTCGACAAACCTGCGTACCTTGTCTATATAAAGACTGTGCTCGTTGAATTTATTGAGGTAATTACCGATATCGTTCAGTATCCAATTCAGTTTGTTAAACGCATTAAGGCTTGCGCCGAAGCTTCCGAGAGAAAATGAAGCGTCGGACACATATTTTATTATCATATATGCCGTTATACCCGCCCCCGGTATCACTCTTGATATAAGTGCTATAAATGCAGCCACCGGAAGGTATCTGTGCCAGAATCGTTTGGTCACTTCGGTCCTCTCGTCAAGAGCTTCGCTGTATTCGTTCATAAGATGCCCGGATATTTTTCCCTGGCGCAGCTCTTTTGCGCGCTCGGGAAGATAGAACACGCGGTCAATGTACGACGCGCGGCGTTGCAACGGATTGTCTTCCTCGTTTTTCTCAAAAAACATCCGGCTTCTGACAGACTTCAGTAAAAAGCCTATCGCAAGCGTAAGCACAAGTATGAGCGAAACGACGGGATCCATGGCTGTCATAAACCCGAGAAGAGCTACGGCGCTTATTACGCGGTTAATGAAAATGCTCATATTTTCCATTATCTGCGCAACCCTTACGTCTGACTCACGGATTGCCCAGATGAAATCGTTATAAAATCCCGGATCATCATAACAGCTCTGATCAAGCGATAGCGCCTTCATATAAAGCTCATTCTGTATTTTTTCGTGCAGTATCAGCTTGGTCTTCGGAACATACACCTCAAGCCGCCATTTATTGAACAGCTCAAAGCAAATGCGGTAAAGAAGGTAAAGCCCGAGCCACATCATGAGCCTTCCGAAATCAACACCTGTCTCTATTGCGTCAAGGAGATATTTGGTAAACAGAATATCAAGTATATGGTCACCGGCACGTCCTACGCCCTCTCCGAGGGTCACAAGCGGATATGTCGGAGTATATCTGAAAGCATATCTCAGCATATACCAATTGTTTTTGACAACACGGGCGGGACTTTGCCATTTGCTTTTTTTCTTTTCTGTGCTTTTTGTCGCTTTACTCATACCGTCACCTCATTTCCGTCCGAGCGGTCGGCTGCTGCATATTCACTGTGTAATTTATATGCGTCCGCCTGTTTATGCCACATATCGGCGTATCTGCCGCCGGCGGCAAGCAGTTCTGCATGGGTCCCGCTTTCTATAACCGAGCCGTTCGCAAACATATATACGCGGTCAGCCATGGTACAGCTTGAAAGTCTGTGTGAAATATAAATAACCGTTTTATCGCGGCAGGCTTCGAACATATTGCGGTACATCTGTTCCTCCGCTATCGGATCAAGCGCACTTGTCGGTTCGTCCATTATTACTATTTTCGCATCTCCCGCAAAAATTCTCGCAATGGCGATCTTTTGCTCCTCACCGCCCGAGAATACCGCCCCGTCGCTGTCAAATTCCTTTGTAACCACTGTGTCGATACCGTGCGGAAGCTTTTGGATTTTTTCGTATATACCGCTTTTTATCAGCGCGTCCTTCACCTTCTCGCGGTCTTCTTCCGTGAGATCTCCGCGCAGCATTACGTTTTCCGCAACGCTGACGGCAAAAAGTCCGTAATCCTGAAATACGGTACCGAAAAGCCCGCGGTAGGACGAAAGCTTCAGATCTTTAATATTTACCCCGTTCAGAAGTATGGCACCGTTGCCGTCTTCGGGATCGTACAGCCTTTGCAAAAGCTTTATAAGCGTGGATTTCCCAGCACCGTTATGTCCAACTATCGCTATTTTTTCACCTTTATTCAGTGTCAGACTGACATTATTCAGCGCCGAACCCTTCTGACCGGAATAGCCGAAGGTCAGGTTTTCAAGCGTCAGTGTCTCGGGCTCGGGGGCGTCGGGTGCATTTTCGTCCTCTTTGATTTTTATTTCATAGTCGAGAAATTCCCTGAAATTATCAATATACAAAGAGTTTTCTTCAAAATCCAAAAGCAGCTGGGCGGCATATTCAAGCCCGTATGAAACGGTCGTAACGGAATTAAGCACAACAAAGAAATCGCCCGGAAGCATTGTTCTTTTAACAAGCGCCTGATATGAAGCGATGACAACCGTCGCCCCGTATATAATAACGATCTCCATAATATCAAACAGATATCTGAAAAACATCTTTTTATATCCGTATTTGCGTGTAATTTCTTTAAGTTCGGAAACACTTGTGCTCATGCGCTTCATCATAACCTTATACATTTCGGTAAGCCGCATTTCCTTTGAATAGTCCTTAAGATAAAAGGTTCGTCGGACGTATCCCTTCTGCCTGTCGACCTCCTTAAATTTCATGCCCGCCTCATGCTTGAGCTTATTCTGTCGTTTACCGACCGTAAGCTTCATGATCAGCGGAACAGCCGTTATCAAAATAAAGATCGGACTTATGGTTGCGACCAATGCCAGCGTGCCGCCGATCGAAACGATGAAGTACAGAATACCTCCGCAGGAATCGAGCACTGCGTATGCGCGTTTCAGGGCGTCGTCCGAAGCCTTTATATATGTATCAAAAAAAGCCGTATTTTCAAAGCAGGCGATATCGACCTTCGATGCTTTTTCATGTATCATACCTTTGATGTATCTGTGAATTTTAAAATTCAGAACATCAAGTACTCTGCCGGTGATGATATATATGATCTGAACCAAAACGCAACAAACGACCATGGCAGCCACGATCATGATTATGCTTTTGAGCTCCTTACCCTCTGCAAGCGAGTTCAGGGCATATTTATAAATATATGTCCCGGCAAAAAACGAATACGCGCCACTCATAAGATTACAAAAAAGGCTGACTATTACATATGTCGGAGCCGCTTTGAACAAAAGCTTCAGCATAAACAGATTGTTATTTACAATATGCCCAAGGCTTTGGCGCGTTTTTTTGCCCTCTCCCTTTTGGTTTTTCTTTTTCACGGTCATTTCCTTTCGTCTGTTATTTAATCATCAATGCAACGGATATTCGTCGGCATACGGGGTGACTGTTATGGTCATAAGAGTGCGCTCCTTTTGCGTGAACGGAATCTCAAGAATATAGTCAATGAAAAGCTCTCCTCCGTCGTCGGTAACCGAGTTTGAGACCGACAGAGTATTCAGCAGCATTGAAAAATTAAAAAAAGAAGTCTCGTATTTTGTCTTCGACTGTTTGCCCGGTGAAAGTTCGAACACTGTTCTTACCGTTCCGCTACGCATAATTTTCAGGCTTCTCGTATCCTCCGCAACAAAGGATATTATAGAACGCGTTCCATCCATACCGGATTTTTCGCTCTCATTATAAACTATTGCGGTACGTTCGCCGATAAAACGGAGAATGCCTGCACAGCTGTCTTCTATATATTCGGTCGGTTTGAATGCCGAAAGTTCTTCAAGCGTCAGCTTATCTGCTCCCTGAAGCTCTCTGCAATCATATTTCATTGATTTAATAATTATTTCCGCTTTCTTTTCTTTTACTTCCATAGATAACACCGTCTTCCGTGAATATTACAATTGTGTAAATATTTTAATATTACGGTATTATTATAGCATCCGATTTGCTTTAAGTCAATAGTGACAGTCGGGTAGAGTAACCGCGATATGCAAAAAAGAAAAAATATTTGCCAAAATCAGATAAAAATTATTAATATAATTATACCCCCCCCCCCGCCAAAATCTGTCAAGTGTTTTTCGGAAAAAATTGAAAAATTATTTTTAAAAAAGCGACGCACGACGCAATCAACAAGGCGTGACAAAAACCGTTTGAGCTGTGAAACAAAATTTTAAATAAATACCGTTAACTATTAACTTATTTTTATTGACAAAATGAGCGCTTTATTATAAAATAGATGCTGATATGATATTATCTTAAAAAGAGGTTGAATTATGGATCTTAATGCAATTCTTAAAAGTCTTGAAAACTGCCCCTGTGGCAGAAAGCATACCTTCGACACAAAGGTCGTTGAAATAGGCAGCGGATACACCGCAAAGGTAGGAAAAATCCTCACCGATGCCGGATTTCCGAAAAATGTTCTGCTCGTTGCAGACAACAATACGCTCGGCGTTTCCGAGGGAATACTTGATTCTCTCGCAGAGTCCGGCTTCCATGTAAAGAAGCTCGTATATGAAAACATGATGTATGCGCGCGTCGAACAGGTTCGTGAGGTCGAAGCTCTCGCCGCCGATGTCGACGGTATCATCTCGGTCGGAACAGGCTCGCTGAACGATATATGCCGTGTTTCATCCTTTGAGCTCGGAAAGAAGTTCTGTATTTTCGCAACCGCTCCTTCGATGGACGGCTTTGCTTCGGATACGGCTCCTATTATCGTAAACAATTTCAAAAACTCCTGGAAAGCAGCTCAGCCGATGGTAATAATCGCCGACACCAAAATCCTTGCCAAGGCTCCCGTTGAGCTCAAGGCTGCGGGCTTTGGCGACATGATAGCAAAATACATAGGTATTTTCGATTGGAAGGTTGCAAATCTTCTCATTGACGAATACTACTGCCCCGAGGTTGCGGAGCTCACTATGAAGGGCGTCAGAAAGATCGTCGCCTTGGCAGACAAGGTTACTCTTGAGGACGAGGAGACCGCAGGCGCTATAATGGAGGCGCTTGTTATGTCCGGACTCGGCATGAAGCTTGCACTTTCGTCGCGTCCCGCCTCCGGTGCAGAGCACGTTCTCTCGCACTATTGGGAATGCTACAAGCTTGCGCGCGGCATATGGCCGGAATTTCACGGCAAGAAGGTCGGAGTTGCAAGTGTTCTCATAAACAGAATATATCACAATATAGTTGACCGTGTTGAAGACATCGATCCGATCCCGGATCCGACCGATTGGGATAAGGTTCGTGCGGCATTCTCGCCCGAGCAGCTTCCCGAGCTTGAAAAGATCAACACGCCCACAATTACCGACAAGGTAGACCCGGCGCGTCTCAAAGCGATCTGGCCCGAGGTCAAACGTCTTGCAAACGAGATATTGCCGAGCGATGCCGAAATGATGCGTCTTATGAAGCTCGCCGGTGCGGTTACCGAGCCTGCAGATGTTCATGTATCTCCCGAGTTGCTTGAAACCGGACTGCGTTACCACTCATATATGAGATACAGAATTCTTCTCACAAGGCTTCTTCCCATGATGCAGCTCGACATTATGGATTTTGTAAAATAATCGTTTAATACGTTTACCAAAGCTTTATCCAATGGCTGTTTGTGCCGCCGCAGTGCGTTTTCCCTGCGGCGGCTTTTGGGATAGGTCGATCAACGGCTGACATTCAAAAAGGAGATACAATGAAATCTGCGAATCAGACGAAACCTCTGTCGGAAACAGAGCTTTCAAGCTTTGAGCGGGTACTTGAAACGGTCGGCAAGCTCATAGATGACAGCAGGAAAGAATGGAAAAACTGCGCTGTCTGCTCAAATCGCGACCTATGCACAAGATCCGGAAAGCGGCTTGTCATAGGGATCGACGGCAGATGCGGCTCGGGAAAGTCCACGCTTGCCGGAATCATCTCGGAAGAATACGGTGCCGGCAAAAGCATAATCGTAAGTACCGACGATTTTTTCCTGCCGGAAGAATTGCGCACTCCGGAACGTCTTGCAGCCCCCGGCGGCAATGTTCACTACGAAAGATTTAATATTGAAATCGAACCGCATATATATGACCGCAAAGCCTTTGACTTTCGGACCTTTGACTGCTCAACGATGGCTTACGGGCAGTCGAAGCACATTGATGAGTCGGATATTCTGATAGTCGAGGGGACCTATTCCCTGCGCCCCGAGTGGCAGTGCCTTTACGATCTCAGGATCTTTGTCACGGCATCGCGTGAGACACAGGTAAGCAGAATACTCAACAGAAGCAACCAAGCTGTACTTGAAAGGTTTACAAGCCTTTGGATACCGCTTGAAGAAAAATATTTCAACGCATTTGATATCCGTGATTCGGCAAATATTGTCGTCTGCACGGATGCGGAGCAACAAAAATTTTAAAGGAGGATCAGGCAAATGGAATTTCTGTACTTACTTGAAAAAATACGCAATCCTTTTCTTGATTTTATTTTCAGTGCAATAACCAACCTCGGCGGAGAAATGCTGACACTGGGTATAGGCATATTTGTGGTTTGGTGCGTAAACAAAAAGAACGGCTACGGACTGCTTCTGATAGGGTTTACCGGCACGATAATAAATCAGACGTTGAAAATGATATTCCGTATCCCACGTCCTTGGGTGAAGGATCCGAATTTCACGATAGTGGAATCCGCCCGCGAGGGTGCCACGGGATATTCTTTTCCGAGCGGTCACACGCAAAATGTAACTGCAAACTTCGGAACGCTTGCCTGCCAAATAAAAAAACGGTGGTTCAGGATAACAGCCGTCGTGATCATTCTGCTCACTGCCCTGTCGCGTATGTACCTTGGTGTACACACACCACTCGATGTCGGCGTTTCTCTTGTTGCCGCATCTGTTCTCGTCGTGATTTTCAGATTTGTCGGAGAATGGGTATCAAAAAAAGAAAGCCGTATGTATATCGCGCTCGGTACTTTACTGCTTATTGCGGGTGCATTTCTTCTGTTCATTCTGTTTTACAGCTTTCCTGCAGATCTTGACAAGGAGAATTACGACTCGGCACTCAAGGCGGCGTATATGATTTTCGGCTCGACGCTCGGCGCTATCATAGGCTACACATTAGATACAAAATATGTGCGTTTTGAGACCTATGCTGTGTGGTGGGTGCAGGCGATCAAATTTATTGTCGGCACAGCATTAGTCATCGGAATCAAGGAACTTTTGAAGCTTCCGCTGAAGGCTGTTTTCGGGACAAACCACATATCCGACGGAATCAGGTATATGATAGTTGTCATAATCGTAACGGCTGTATGGCCTATGACATTCAAATATTTTTCAAAACTTTCGGAAAAATTCGGTAAATAAAAGAATAAAATTATCCCGGTCAGGTTGCATATATGCGCACTCTGCCGGGATTTTTGTTATGTTTGTTTTTGCTTTAATTTTTCTGTTTTTTATTGCGCAGTGAAAGAAGTGAGGCGTTGCGGATTATACTGTTACCGTAGCGGTATCTGATATCATCTATCGTTTTGTCAAGCTGCTCGGTTTTTAATATGCGGCTGTAATCCGAAAAAAGATCCATCTGCTCGGGGGTATCCTCCGAAACAAGGTCAATTGCTCTAACCGTGACCGCACGCACAGAGTCAGTCCACTTATATTTGTTAAGAAACAGCATATATGCCGCCGCCGCGATGGCGTCGGCATTTGAAGTTATATACGGCAATGAGGTCTGCCATTCCTTATCATTCATAAGACGGTCGCGAACGGTGACCGAAACGCCGCGTGCCTTTTTGCGGTTCATGCGAAGACGGTATCCTATATCCTGGCACAATTCAAGCATAATGCATTTGACCTCGTCACAGGTAGTCATATCCTCCGGCATTGTTGTGCCATGACCGACGCTCTTTATCTGCGGCTTATAATGCTTTTTCAGAACAGGTGAGCGGTCAAAGCCGTTGGCATATTCCCACATTGTTCTTCCGCATTTTCCGAGCCTGAATTCAAGCCATTCGGGGTCTGCAGCGGCAAGCTCGCCGATAGTATTTATACCGGCAAATCGCAGTACCTTTTCCGCAGCTCTGCCGACGCCTATCATCGCATCAGCCGGAAGATTGCCTATAATATCAAGAAAATTTTCATACGGGATACAGGTAACGGCATCGGGCTTTTTCATATCCGAGCCAAGCTTTGCAAATACCTTATTAAATGATACGCCTACGCTTACGGTCAGACCGAGCTCATCGGAAACCGTTTTTCGGATATCGTCGGCAAGATAATATGCGTCGTATATGTTTTTCGACAACGGCGTCATATCGAGCCAGCATTCGTCGATACCGAAGCTCTCTATGTTATCCGTATATCTTTCGTAAATCGAATAAGCAAGCTTTGAAAATTCCGAATAATTGCTGTATTCCGGATTAACTATCAGAAGCTCCGGACACGCAAGCTTTGCCTGCCAATTCGGCATTCCGGTCTTAACGCCGGCAGCTTTGGCGGGCTCGGATTTTGCAAGCACTATTCCGTGACGCTTTTCGGTATTGCCGCAGACGGCAATTGCCTTTCCGCGGTATTCCGGATGCAAAACGGTCTCGACCGAGGCAAAAAAGCTGTTGAGGTCAACATGAAATATTATACGGTCGGAGGTACATTTAAAAATTCCCGATTCCTTCATAGTTTATTCAAGCGAAGAATCCTTTACGGAAAACCACTTTCCCGTGGCGGGTTCATAATATATCTTTTTTTCGACATTCTCGACAAGGACGGTATATTCCGTCGGTGCTATGCTTCCGACCTCATGCGGACAGTGTCTCCTTATATCAATGATCCGCATTATATGATATGAACGGTTGCCGAAATATATCGTATTCGGCAGTATTTTTCCGTCCTCCGAAAATACCGCTTTTACCTTCAGCGGCACCCTCTTATATTTTATTTCTCCGTTCACCGTAATCCCACCCGATTTAATAATATTATGCAAAACAGCCTGTTCGTATTTACATATATATTATAGCACTGCGAACATATGTTCGTCAAGAGGAATTTTCAGGTAATTTTATTTTTTCGTGTCAGAGCCGAAATTATATCATCAAAGTATCAGTTTACGGCTTCTTCTCCGACAGCCGACTTTTCGTTTTTTTCGATATCCGCCGCAAGCTCATAAATAATTGCCGCGATCGCATTTTCGGTGTTTTTAACCGTAACTCTGTCGGCGACTGCCTTAAGCTTGGGTACGGCGTTACCTACTGCGTAACCGATATCAGCCTCTTTTATCATCGGGATATCGTTTTCATAGTCGCCGACGCAGACAAGCGTCCCGGCTCCGAGCAGATCAGCCACATATCTCGCCGCTATTGATTTATCGTAAGCGCTTCCCTGCATTTCTATCCCGTTTATCCACGAGCGACTTACGCAGAAATCTTTTCCCGCCAGTCTTGTTATAGTTTCAAACATTATATCGCTTTGCTCGGTAGGTACTATAAACACAAGCTTATATATCGGACGGTCAAGCTCCGCAACAAATTCGGCATAGCTTTTTTTATCTTCCCTTTTATACTGAGTGCCGTAGCTTTTACGCGTATGAAAAAACACGCCGCTCACTTCCGGGTAATTGTCCATAATCTCTTTGACAAGCACTATGGCACTGTCATCAAGGCTTCCTTCAAGCACGGTTTCGTCTTTTATCGCATCATATATCACCACCCCGTTTTCGCCTATAACGGGAGCATTCGGCACGATGACGTCTTTATACTCATTAAAAAACACGGGGTGTCTTCCGCTTGCAACCGTAAAATATCCGCCGTTGTCCTGATAATATTTTATTGCCCCGGCGTTTTCTTCGGATATTACGGCTTTGTTTGCAAGTGTACCGTCAAAATCGGTACAGATCAGATATCCGTCAAAAAGCTTCTTACTCTCAGACATATAATGATCTCCTTATGTCGTTTTTTGTTATCATTAATTTTACCACACATCTCTGCATTTTTCAATACCCCATAGAAATGCCCTTTTAAGTAATATTTTTAATTATTAATTTATAAGTATCGATTTTTTGTGTTGACAATTTTTGTATGATATGTTATACTTTATACGGAGCAGGTTTAATTTCTTATGATTTACAAAGGAGGCTCAATAAATGAAAGATCTTTATATCAAGCTCAACACAATTTCCGACGTTCGTGATTTCGTTAATGCGGTAAACAGCATAAACGGTGACATAGACCTTACATCAGGTCGTTACACAGTCGACGGAAAATCAATTATGGGTATTTTCAGTCTGGATCTTATGAATCCTATCAAGCTTACCGCACATGCAACAGACGAAAATGAGCTTTTGGAAAAGCTCGGAAAGTTTATTTGCGAAAAATAACGCTGTCATATCTGCTTGCGGATAATGCTTTACCCAAAATAAATATTATAAAACAGCAGGGGCTGTCGGGCGGTGTTTCCCGATAGTCCCTGAATTCTTTTTGCTTCGGTCGGGTATTTTTATTTTGCCATATCAGCCATGCTCTGAAGCATCGTACCGACCATTTCAAGCTTCTGGCACGCTTTGCGTGTAATCCGCTTTGCCTTTGATTTCTTGGTGCTTGCCATAGCAACTGCTCCTGCCATTCCGCATATTGCAACTCCGGCGATAATTGATGCTGTAACGGTTGTTTTATTTTTCATATTTTGCCCCACTCTTTCGTTTGAATTTATATTTTGATTTATTTTACAGCCATAATATCTGCAAAATCAAGATATTTTATACAGGGCAAAGCGCAAAAGAACAAAAAATTCATGCCTTAATATTGATTTATAAAGCAATATTTGTTATAATATCGTTTGATTGATAATTATACGGAGTTTTATTTTAAGATGACTGTAATTTCTGTAAATGATATAACCGTGCGTTTCGGTACTTTTACACTGCTTGACAAGGTCTCTTTTTCACTTGCGGAAAACGACAAGGTAGGCATAGTAGGTATAAACGGTGCCGGAAAATCCACGCTTTTCCGAATTATAACCGGTGAGCTCGAGCCGGATGAAGGAAATATATATATATCCAAAGACAAAAAAATCGGTATTCTCCGTCAGGACGACGCCTTTGATCTTCCGCTGGACGAATGTGATGGCACGACGGCGCTTGAGCATATGTACAATGCTTTTCCGGAGCTGACAGGTGCCGAAAAAAGGCTTGCTTTGCTTGAAGATATGCTGTCGGAAGCAAATTCATCCGCTCTGACCGAGCAGGAACGGACGGCGTATGTAAATGAATATTCGGCGCTTCATGAAAAATTTATAGCCGACGGCGGGCTTGAATTCCGTTCGCGTTGCACTTCGATACTGACACGGATGGGCTTTGACGAGGCTTCTATGAATCAGCCGACATCCGAGTTGAGCGGAGGTCAGCGCACCCGTGTGGCGCTTTGCCGTCAGCTCTGCCGCGAGCCCGATATTTTATTGCTTGACGAGCCGACAAACCACTTGGATATCGAAACATTACAGTGGCTTGAAAACTTCCTTTGCTCATATAAAAAATGTGTGATGGTCATCTCACATGACCGTTATTTTCTTGACCGTGTTACAAACAAAACGCTTCAGATAGAATTTCACAAAGCTAAGCTCTACAACGGGAACTACACTGTAAGCCGTGAAAAACGCGATTTTGACCGTCAGGTCGCGGAAAAGCATTACCGCGAGCAGCAAGCGGAGATCGCGCGTCAGGAGGCATATATTGCACAGCAGCGCGCATGGAACAGAGAGCGTAACATAATTGCAGCAGAAAGCCGGCAGAAGCTGCTTGACAAGATGGTCAAGCTTGAAAGACCGGAAAATGAAGACAGAGCAATTAATTTCTCATTTGCGGAAAGTCTTCCGAGCGGCAATGAGGTTATTACAGCAAAAAATCTTTCAATGGCATTCGGTGAAAAAAAGCTGTTTTCGGATATCTCTTTCATGATACGACGGGGCGAAAAGGTATTTATCCTCGGTCCGAACGGCTGCGGAAAATCCACTCTTATAAAGCTGATGATGGGAAATTACCAACCGACTGCGGGAAGCATTGAGCAGGGGTATAATCTGAGGATCGGGTATTACGACCAAACCAACCGCGGATTGTCCGAAAGCAAGACCGTCCTTGATGAGCTTTGGGACACATATCCGAGAATGACCGAAACCGAAGTGCGCAACACACTCGGCGCTTTCAGATTCTTCGGCGATGATGTTTTCAAAACAATAAATATTTTAAGCGGCGGAGAAAAAGCGCGTCTGACAATAGCAAAGCTTATTCTATCGCCTGCAAATCTGCTGGTGCTTGATGAGCCAACAAACCATCTTGATATTGTTTCGCGCGAGGTGCTTGAAAGTGCTCTTGCGAAATATGCGGGAACGGTGATAATCATATCGCACGACAGATATCTTATAAACAAGCTTGCCACCAGAATACTTGTTCTCTGCCCCGCCGAGCGCAGATTCGGTGACCTTTGGGATTATACAGTAATCAATGAAGGAAACGGATATGCCGAAATCAGACAGCTTATGATGTCCAAAACAATTGACGTAAACGGAACTGACGGAGTGCAGTCGTCTGCATCAGAGGTTCAAAATGAAAATTCCGTTGCCGCAGTCTCGGCGTCAAAGGAGCAATTTCTGCAAAGCAAAAAAAGCGCATCAGAAGCACGGAAAGCGGCAAAATATCGTGAAAAGCTTGAAGTTGAACAACAGGCTCTTGAAAAAGAGCTTGAAGCCTCCAACGAAGAGCTGTACGGTGACGCCGCCTCGGATTATGTCCGCGCGGCAGAGCTTGAAAAAAGGATCTCTGAAATTGAGGACAGGCTGCTTGAAATTTACGAGGAGCTTGACGGGTGACCTTTTCCTGCGGATACTTTAAGAAAAAAGATATTACTATTACGCTAAAAACTCAATAAAAGGAAGCGGAGGTTATAACAAAAATGCTTCACAAACGATTTATTCTTGATGACAGATATCCGGATTGCAGACTGACAACATATGTGTGTGATGATCGTCCGGAATTGAAAATGCCCAAAAGAAGGGCTATGATAGTCCTTCCCGGCGGCGGTTACCGTTTTCTCTCAGACAGAGAAAATGAGCCGATCGTAAAACTGTTCCTTTTCGGAGGAATGAATGTGTTTGAGCTTGACTATTCCGTTGCTCCGAACGCTTCAAATTATGTACCGCTTATCGAAATTGCGCTTGCCGTAAAGCACGTTCGTGAGCACGCAGAAGAATACAACATTGACCCGGACTATGTATTTGTATGCGGCTTCTCGGCGGGCGGTCATCTCGCCGCTTCTTCAGGAATACTTTGGAACATTCCCGAGGTCAGAGCGGCTCTCGGAGACTGCCCCGAAGGAATCAACCGTCCGACAGGCATGGTTCTCTGCTATCCCGTAATTACGGCAGGTCCCAAGGCTCACCGCGGATCGATCGACAATCTTTGCGGGGACAAAAACGCACCCGATGAAGTCAGAAAAAAATATTCACTTGAGCTTTATGTTGATGAAACCACAACTCCTGCGTTTATCTGGCACACATTTGCCGATCAGTCCGTACCGGTTGAGAATTCGCTTATGCTTGCGGATGCCATGGTCAAGCATCATGTTCCGTTCGAGCTTCATATTTTCCCGGAGGGAGCTCACGGTCTTTCACTTGCAAACGAGGAGACCTGGTGCGGTGGTGCAAACAAGCTCCTCCCGCACGTACAATGCTGGGCAGAGCTTGCAATCAAATGGGTAATGGACTTTAAAGTCAACAAATAACGATTTCCGGGACTTTAAACATTTCACTTAAAGGTCACGCTTAACATAACAAAAACGGTTGCCGCATAAATGCGGCAACCGCTTTTGTTATGTATTCAATGCCGTCAAAGGCACGGAAATTCTGCGATATGGTCCCGGATCTTGAGCGAGATAAGCTCGAGTGCCACCTTGTTTTCACCGCCGCCCACTACGATTATATCTGCTTTACGTTTGGTAGGCTCAACATACTTATCGTACATCGGGCGAACAGTCTAGGCGTATTGTTCAACCACATCCTCAATATGTCTGCCGCGATACTGCACGTCGCGCACTATTCTTCTGGCAAATCTGTAATCGTCGTTTGCATCAACAAACACCTTCATGTCAAAAAGCGAGCAGAGCTCATCGTTTGCAAATGTCAATATTCCCTCAACTATTATTATAGGTCTCGGTTCAATGCGAAGCGTCTCTGACCTTCTGTTATGAACGGTAAAGTCATATTGCGGCACGTCCACGGGTATCCCCATCCGAAGCATTTTCAGATGCTCTATAAGAAGCGGTGTTTCAAGAGCCGCCGGATGGTCATAGTTTATCTTTACCCTGTCCTCAAACGGAATATTGTCGTTACGGTTATAATAATAATCGTAGCATACGACCGAAATACAATCCTCACATATTGCCGCAAGGTTATTTGTAAGCGTTGATTTTCCGCTTCCGGAGCCACCGGCAATGCCTATCACATAAGGTTTCATCAAAAAGCTTTCCTCTCTGTCCGTTATTTTAATTTTTGCTTTTTACGTCTGATAAGGCTTTATTTTTTATCTTCTTGTCTTATCGTAAGGAATTCCTTCCGCCTTCGGTGCACGGGAATTTTTGGATGTAAGTGCCAGGACGACCATTGTTGCAATATACGGTATCATGCTGTAATAGTTTGACGAGATACCAAGATCCGCAAGGAACGGAATTCTGAAAGCGTTGGGACCGATCTGGCTGAGCAACGCAAAGAAAAGCGATGCGCCCATTATCTTTATCGGCTTCCACTGTCCGAATATCATTACTGCGAGAGCCAGAAATCCGTATCCGGCAACGCCGTCGTGACCGTTGCAGTTTCCGCTGGCAACTCCTACGGCATAGAAATATCCGCCAATACCGCCGAGGATACCAGATATCAATACACCTGCATAACGCATTTTCGAGACGTTTACGCCTACCGAATCCGCCGCAGCAGGGTGTTCGCCGCAGGCGCGCAGGCGAAGACCGAATCTTGTTTTATAAAGCAGGACTGTGGCAATGACAAGCAATACGAAGCCTATATAAACGGTTATATATGTATCCTTGAAAAACATATCTCCGATAACCGGAATCTTTGAAAGTCCGGGGATCTCTTTGATGTGCATTTTCATATTGGTTGTTATACCGTCGCCCTTTGTAAAATTGTTCTTGGATATAAGAAGTACCGCCGCCGGTGCAAGCATATTCATCGCGGTTCCGACTATTGTCTGATCCGCTTTGAGAGTTACTGCCGCATAGGAAAGCAGGAATGAATACAAAATTCCGAAGATTGCTGCAACAAGCATTGCCACAAGAAGTGCAAGCTGTGCGGGAATTGAGGTATTCTGTAAGAAATATATGGCAACGCAACCGGTAAAGGCACCGCACAACATAATACCCTCAAGTCCGATATTGATGACGCCGCTTCTTTCCGAGAACATTCCGCCGAGTGCCACGAGCATAAGAGGGATAGCGACCGGCAACGCACCTCTGACAATATCATAAAAAATCGTCATATGTCATCTTCCTCCTCTCCGGATGAATCATTATCGTTTTCCATGTCCTTTTCTTTTCCGCCAGCAGACCCTGTTGTCAAAAGCATTTCCCCATCCGAAGCTTTGTTCTTTCTGAAGTGTTTTACAAGCCTTACAAGTCCGAGTCTTACGGCTGTCGCAAATGCAGAACAGTAGATCGTAACCGCGATCACTATATCAATTGTATCCGGCTTGAATCCGAATCTCGCCGCTTCGCTTCCTCCGCGCTGGATGAAAGAAACGAAGGTCGAAGAAAATACTATTCCGACTGGATTTGAAACGCCGAGGAGGGCAACCGCTATACCGTTGAAGCCTTCGTTCAAAATTCTGTTCACGGGCTCGTATGTCATACTTGAGCCCGATATTGTCGAAGGTGAAAGTATATAAAGCGCTCCTCCGAGTCCGGAAAGAGCTCCGGCGATTGCCATTGTAAGAATTGTATTCTTTTTACTGTTCATTCCGGCATATGTTGCTGCGTTGTTATTGAAGCCCGTGGCGCGCAGCTCATATCCGAAAGTGGTTTTGTTCAGGACTATGTATAGAACAATTGCCATAAAAACGGCTACAACTATTCCTATGTTGAGTCTTGAAGCTGCGGAACCGAATTTGAAGAGCTGTATTTCTTCGGGAATATAACGTGTTCTTACGGTTACCGAGTTATATATATCGCCCTGGCTCATGATAATCGTATTTACTACATACATTCCTATATAGTTGAACATTATAGAGGTAATAACCTCGTTGACATTGAGAAATGCCTTAAATATACCGGGTATTGCTCCCCAAAGCATTCCGCCAAGGGTTCCGGCGATAATACAGATAAAGCAATGAAGAAAACTCGGTAATCCCTGAAACTTGAAGGCACAAATAATGGCAAAGAAAAGTCCCATTGTATATTGTCCGGAAGCGCCGATGTTGAAAAGTCCCATTTTATATGCAAAGCCGACCGAAAGACCTGTAAGCATTATCGGCGTTGCAAAGAAAAGTACCTCGTCAAATCTTGAAAAGCCGCCCGTCAATACCATAGCAAAGCCCTGAAAAGCACTTGAAGGATCCGAGATAAGCATTACTATCAAGCCCGCGATAAGTCCTATCGCGATTGCCAGCAAGGAGCCGATCAGTGCGGAAAAGCCTTTTGAACCCGTAAGCTTTTTTAATCTGATGCCGAAAGTATTTTCACCGGCATTTTTAACCTTTTTCTCTGATTTATTTACTGACACGGTTATTTCTCCTCTCCGGTATTTCTTTTTGATCCCGCCATATAAAGTCCGAGCTCCTCGACCGTTATCTGCTTGGGATCAAGCTCACCGACTATTTTCCCTTCATACATAACAAGCAGTCTGTCCGGAACCGTCATAACCTCTTCAAGCTCATATGAAACAAGCAATACAGCCTTTCCGGCATCTCTTTCCTCTACAAGCTGTCTATGTATAAATTCGATAGCACCGACGTCCAGTCCTCTTGTAGGCTGTACCGCAACAAGGAGCTTATGCTCTTTATCCATTTCTCGTGCAACTATTGCCTTTTGCTGGTTTCCTCCGGACATACTGCGTGCAATGGAATTTGAGCCTTCGCCGCTGCGAACATCAAAGCGTTCTATGAGCCTGTCCGAATAAGCCCTGACCTCGTCATTTTTAATGAATCCGAGCTTTTCGAAATCGCGCTCCCAGTACCTTTGAAGAACCATATTCTCCTTTAAGGTAAAATCAAGGACGAGACCATGCTTATGTCTGTCCTCCGGAATATGGCTCATTCCCGTCTTTGAACGCTTTCTGACGCTCGCTTTGGAAATATCCGTTCCGCAAAGCTCTATCCTGCCTGATTTAGGCTTGACAAGTCCGGTAATTGCATGAACAAGCTCGCTTTGACCGTTGCCGTCGATTCCTGCGATACCGACTATTTCCCCTGCTCTGACATTAAAAGAAATATTTTTTACGGCGTTGACTTTTTTATGTGTTCCTGATGCCACTGTAAGGTCGGTGACAGTCATAATATTCTCACCCGGAGTTGAGGGTGATTTTGAAACCTCAAGAGAAACATCGCGTCCGACCATCATTTTTGAGAGCTCTTCTTTGGTCGTATCCGCTATATCAACGGTTCCGATATATTTGCCCTTTCGGAGAACCGTGCATCTGTCGGCAACCTCCATTATCTCGTTTAGCTTATGTGTAATAAAGAGGATTGAACGCCCTTCTTTAGCAAGTCCTTTCATTATTATCATAAGCTCGTTTATTTCCTGCGGAGTAAGAACGGCTGTCGGTTCGTCAAATATCAGTATCTCATTTTCGCGGTAAAGCATTTTAAGGATCTCGGTCTTCTGCTGCATACCGACGGTAATATTTTCGACTGTGGCATCAACGTCCACCTGCAAGCCGTATTTTTCGGACAGCTCTTTAACACGTTTCCGTGCTTCCGCCTTTTGCAAAAAGCCGTTTTTGGTAGTTTCAACGCCGAGAATTATATTATCAAGCACCGAAAAGTTTTCGACAAGCTTAAAATGCTGGTGTACCATTCCTATACCCAAGCGATTGGCATCGTTGGGATTATCTATGTGGACGACCTGACCGTTTTTTCTTATCTCACCCTTTTCCGGTTGATAAAGTCCGAAAAGTACACTCATTAAAGTTGATTTTCCGGCTCCGTTTTCACCGAGCAGCGCGTGTATCTCGCCTTTTCTCAATCGCAGAGTGACATTATCGTTTGCTATAATACCGGGAAATTCCTTTGTGATATTGAGCATCTCGATGATATAGTTTTCCATGCTCTGTCCTCATTTCATTTAATTCGTAAGTTGATTATAACCTGTGATTCAAAAACAGGGGCTGTACGTAATGCGTACAGCCCCCTTTGTCTGACGGACGGAAGCCGTCCGGTTTTTTATTTATCGTAAACGGAAATTTCGATTACTTAATAACCTTCGGTGCAACTTTTACAAGGTTAAGACCTGAAACAAGCTCTTCCTCTGTTGCATATCCGCTCTCGTTTGCTACTGTGATAGTTCTGACAAGTCCGAGATTGCCTGCTTTAACTGTTGCGTATACCTTGCTGTAATCGTCAGCAGTGAAGTTCTTGAATCTGTCAAATGCGTTGCTTGAAGAACCGTCAAGAACGGTTGTAGGAAGACCTATACCGTCATTTGAAGCATTGAAGTATGTGAGCTTGCCGCCGTATGTAGCGAAGCTGTTTGTCTCATAGATAGCCTTGAGAACGAGCTGAACGGAAGCTGCAAGACCCTTTGTTGCGGATGTGATAACTGTTGTGCTGTCATATCTTTGGTCAACGTCAACGCCGATAACCTTTTTATCTGTTGATTCCTCAGCAGCAGCCATAACGCTCTTACCGACTGAACCGCCGCAAGCGAAGATAACCTCTACGCCGTCGCTGTACATAGCTTTTGCGGTTGCTTTGTTCTTAGGAGTTTCAGCGAAGTCGCCTGTATAGTGATACTGAACGGAAACAGAGCCGTCTTCAAGCGCAAGCTCTTTCGAAGCAGCTTCGATTCCCTGAAGGAATCCGTAGCCGAATGCCTGAACCGCAGGTACTGCCATACCGCCCATGAAGCCGAGTTTTCTGAAGCCTTCTTTTACTGCAGCATAGCCTGCAAGGTATCCGGACTCTTCTTCTGCATATTTAACGGCAGCAACGTTTGATTCTGTTTTAACCTGTGAATAATCGGCATTATGGGGTTCGCCGTCGAGAAGTATGAACTTAACGTCCGGATATTTTGTCTGTGCTTCAAATACAGCTGGCTCAAAAAGGTATCCGGGAGTTACAACAACTTTTGCGCCTGCGCTTACTGCAGTGTCGATAGCCTTGAGGTAGTCGGCATCTGTTGCGTCAGCGGGTTTGTAATATTGATGAGAGATTTTCTTTTCTTTCGCATAAGCAACAACGCCTTCCCAAGCGCCCTGGTTAAAGGACTTATCGTCGATGTTGCCCTTATCTGTGATAAGAGCGATTTCATATGTCTTCTTTGAGCACGAAGCGAGAGCTGCGCAGCAGGAAAGAATCATAATGAGCGAAAGAACGACAGCAAGTGTCTTTTTCATTGGTCATTTCCTCCAAATTTATTTATTTTTTGTTTTCCGGCGGCTTTTCCTTAACCACCACAAAAGATTATAACATTTAAATTTTTTCTTGTCAATACAAAATAACAAGCCGTCATATTTTTGTTTATTTTGCCGATTCAGGTAATATTTTATTTGTGCATTTTTGAATTACTGAAGCTTACCGGAAGCATAGCTTCGAGACTGTATGTCTCATATTCTCCGTTTTTCTTTCCGAGGTACACAATAAAGGTATCGGGGTCACAGAATTCCCTGAGCACCTGACGGCAAACGCCGCACGGAGGGAATATGCCGTCTATAACTCCGTCCTTGCCGCCGACAACGGCTATTGCGGAAAATTCCCTCTCTCCCTCGCTGACCGCTTTGAAAACGGCGGTACGCTCCGCACAGTTTGTCGGAGAAAACGATGCGTTTTCGATATTGCAGCCCGTATAAAGCTTCCCGGATTTTGTGAGCAGTGCCGCTCCGACCTTATATCCGGAATACGGAACATATGCGTATTCCATTGCTTTTTCAGCCGCTTTTACAAGCTCTGACGGCGAGATTTCACTGTTTATGCTTGTATAGGTAATTTCCGTTTTTTTCATTGATACTCTCCTTTGCATAAATTATTGTCCGCCATCATGATCTTTTACAGATTGATAACAGCCATTCTGTCATTACCGCCAAGGTCCCTTTCCACGCGGCATTCCAGTCCTCTGGCGGTTGCGACAGAGATTATTTCCTCTCTCTGATCATAACCGATCTCAAAAAGCATGAATCCGCCCTTTTTAACTGTTTTACGGTATCCGTCTATTATATTTCTGTAAAAATCCATTCCGTCCTTGCCACCGTCAAGTGCGATATGCGGCTCATATTCAAGCTCGGCATCAAGCATTTTTATATCGTCCGAAGGAATATACGGCGGGTTTGATATTATGGCATCAAACAGCCGGTCTGTTTTTTTT
>ERZ824600.185-NODE-185-length-94344-cov-5.236793_pt1 | contig 94344 bp, 93 predicted proteins | sample MGYA00519933_ERZ824600 | MGnify/ENA primary metagenome ERZ824600 (study PRJEB31778, sample SAMEA3449178) | human gut metagenome | biome: human gut; feature: human-associated habitat; material: faeces | place: United Kingdom | collected 2010/2012 ...
ATATATAATATATTTTGTCAACACGCAGAAAAGAGCTGACGAAAAATTCACGCTTATTCGCCGACCGTGATAATTTTTATATAAGGTTTTCGCCGTTTCCGATAAATCTCGCAACGCCGTTCTCGTATACCTTGCAGGGCGCACCGATATTGTATATTCTGTCGTCTTCAATTACGATCGCGTTTTCCTCCGCAAGGGCTATAAGCTTATCGTATCTGGTCGCAAGCTTTTCAACTGCCGCGTACCACTCATTGTTGCGGTTATCCGTCGATGCGTCACCGTAGTGTGCGACCGTTGAATAGCCTTTCATAAGATCAAGTCCGGTCGTATCGTCAAGCATGACCGCGTTGGGATCCATATATATTATCGGGTAAATGTCAGCACCGCCGATTATGGCGCCTGCGCTTGCGCCTATGTAAACGCCGCCGTTTTTAAGATATTCAACTATCTTTTTGTCGGCTCCGCAGTCCTTGAGAAGCTTCAGAAGTCTGAAGGTATTGCCACCGTCGCAGTAGATACCGCCAAATTCCGAAAGATCAAATTCCGAAAACATATCGTTTTCTCTGCAGAATCGTGATGAAAGAATTCCGTACTGTGCCATTTTGACCACAAATCTTCCGTATGATTCGGTTGCGTCCTCCGGCATTGATGCAAGCTTTATGTAAAGCACCGGTTTCCTTTTGTCCACAGAATCCGCAAAAAGTTGATATGCATCCGGATTTTTCGCGATGCCGCCACCGCCGCTGAGTATTGCTCTCATTTTCTTAACCATAGCTTTAAAAGTATGTCTCTTTATAAAGCTTCCTTTCGATATTATTATTGATATTGTTCATCTTAAAATCAATACGGGAAATATACCGTCCCGTTTTTTATATTATAGTACAATGGAAGAATTTAGTCAAGATGTGACGCATCAAATTATCATCTCTATTGACTAATCCCGGCAAATATGCTAAAATAATCAGCGTACATATGGAAATATTGCTAAGCGGAGGTGAGTATCATGTCAGACAATATCAAAAGCGGACTGTCGGAGGGCTTCTCCGTCCCCGCTGTTTTACCCTTACCCGAATACGTCACTGCTGTGCTTGATATTATGGAGGGCGCGGGCTATGAAGCGTATGCCGTCGGCGGTTGTGTAAGAGATATGATAATGGGCGTTGAGCCGCACGATTACGATGTGACCACAAATGCACTGCCCGATCAGATAAAGGAATGCTTCAGGGGCTTCAGAGTAATTGAAACCGGCATAAAGCACGGAACCGTCACGGTGATATCCGACGGACACAACATTGAGATAACCACCTATCGTATAGACGGAAAATACAGCGACAACCGTCACCCGGAGGCTGTCACCTTCACCGAGGATATACATCATGATCTTTCGCGCCGCGATTTCACGGTCAACGCAATGGCGTACAGTCCGAAGCGCGGGCTTGTTGACCGCTTTGACGGCTGCAAAGATATTGAGAGGAAGATCATAAGATGCGTGGGAGCTCCCACGCAAAGATTCGGTGAGGACGGGCTCCGCATTCTTCGTGCGCTTCGGTTTGCCTCGGTCCTCGGATTTTCAATAGAACCGGCAACCGCTTCGGCAATCCACGAATGCCGCGAGCTGCTCTCAAATATCTCGGTAGAGCGCATATACAGTGAATTTACAAAGCTTATTTGCGGTGGCGGTTGCGAAAATATTCTTACAGAATACGGCGACGTATTCGGGATATTTATTCAGACCGAAGATATACTTGACAAAAGCAATGAGCAGTATGTGCGGGCAGCGGGCATCTGCGCACTGTGTCCCGTCAATGCATGCGACAGATACGCCGCGCTCCTGGGATTTACCGGCGGGCAACACTCATCATTGACATTGACTACTCTCGAATATTTAAAATCGGACAATGCAACCAAAAACAGAGCATCAAGGCTAAGCCGGATGCTCTACGGATATACGAAAATGATAAACGATGCGAAATATGTACGGCATATGATCTATAACGACGGATACGAATATTCAATTGAGGCATCGGTCATACGCAGTGCGGCATATACTTACGACGGAAATGTTGACGGAATCGAAAACGAGATGAATTTCAGAGTTTTGGCGGATATCGAAAACCGCGCCTGCAACAGATGCTTCACGATCAAAGAGATGAGAATAGGCGGAAGCGATCTCAAGAGGCTCGGGATCAAAGGTCCCGCCATCGGCAGAATATTGAACCGACTTCTTTACGAGGTCGTCGACGGAAGGCTCGAAAACAGACATGATCGGCTCACTGCGAGGGCTGCCGGACTTTACAAGGAGCTTCTGAACGGTACCGAATGGTAAGTATGATATGAAAGGACAGAAAAATATTTAATATGGAATACTTACTGAAAGCGCTTGCAGTCCTGCTTGTGGCAGCAGGCGGCAGCTTTATACAGCGCGTAACGGGCTTCGGCTTCGGAATATTTGCCATGATATTCCTGCCGTATATCACGGAACACTATATTGAAGCCACCGTGCTGTCATCCGCCATGTCGCTTATATCAACGATTTATGTTTCGTTTGTATATCGCAAAAATATAAAATGGAGGCTCGTGCTTCCCTGCGTTATATGCAGTATGGTAACGACCGTTCTGGCGGTAAAATTCATGAGCGGCAAAAGCAGCGATATACTTTGCTCGCTTCTCGGCGGCGTTCTGATTTTTTTAAGTATTTATTATATTTTCTGGTCGGGCAAGCTCAAACCGCGCGAAAGTCTCCCGGCGAGTGCAGTTGCGGGCGGACTTTCCGGAATAATGGGCTCGCTTTTCGCTATGGCGGGACCTCCTATGGTAATATATCTCACGGGCGTCACGACAAGCAAGCTTGATTATATTGCGACCATTCAGTGCTTTTTCTGCCTTAACGGTATGTTCACGCTCGGTGTCAAAGCCTTTGCGGGCTACTTCACGCTTGAAGTTGTCAAGCTGGCGATACCGGGAATTGCCGGACTTTTTGCCGGGAATTTCATCGGCGGCAAGGTCTATGACCGTCTCGATTCCGCAAAACTGAAAAAAGCCATTTATATTTTCATGGCTGTAAGCGGTGCCGTGACACTTATCAACTCGCTTCTTAAGCTGTTCGGTAAATAAATGCACGGCACTCAATATAATATTATGCTTTTTGAATTTTAAAATCAGATCATTATTCTAAAATCCGCAGATCAGTTTTTTATCGATCTGCTTTTTTGTTTTTGGCTTCGGATATTATGAAAGGCAGGTGGAAAAGTGTAACAAAGCTTACACCGATCGCCGCAAGCGTGAGAAAATACACATACCAGCCGTTATCAAGGTTAAGTATCGGGAGCCCCTCCATCGGCGGTCTTGTAAGATAAAAGAAATTCGTATCGTAGGCCGAAAGCGCGCTGTTTACATACAGCATCAAAAACGTGACCGCGGCAAGCACGGAAAGATTTGTTGCCCAGCTTTTGAATCCGAGCTTTGCCTTCTTTGTTGCGATAAGGTAGATCGCAAACCACATAAGTGCCGCATGATATACAAAGCACTGATATGACAATATATCAAGGAAATCCACTCCATTGGTCGGGATAAGCAGTGCGAAAAAGCTTCCGACGGTACCCATTACCGACAGAAAGTTTATGCACACCTGCTTTGGCTTTCCGTCCTTGCCGAAGGTTATGTAAAAGACCACAAAGATCATAAGACTGCAAAGATGGAACGGCAGGCAAAGCGGATCAAGGTGCATCCCGCCTTTTACGCTTTCAAGCATATTTCTCATTACCTTGCCGGTCTCGCTTACTATGCAAAAGCCGACCATTATACCGCCGGCAAGCTTTAAGCCGAAGTTCTTTTTAACGCTGACCGCTGTCATGACCGCGATAAACGCAGCGCATATCGCGAGCCAGATAAAATGTTCCGCTGTAAACATTTATGTCTCCTTTTTTCTCTCTGATTTTGGTTATTGTTTTTATTTTGAAGCCGTCGGCAGTGTCAGCGTGTCGGGATATTTATACGGCAGTAAGATCGTTCTTGTGGTATGACCTGCAAGAATTATCTCCCTGAGTCTTGACGACTCGAAAAGTGCGGCATTATATGCTTCGGTGCTTCGTGTAATTTTCCCGGGGTTTGAAGAGCTCGGGAAATAGTCGTACTCACCGAGCGGCCAAAGAGCAACTATCGGATTGACGGCTCTGTGGAAGTCGTTTGAGTTTCCTTTTCCGCCGTGATGGATAACCTGTTCAAAATCGGACGCAAGAGCATTTCCGTAGTATTTTACAAGCTTTGCGGTCATATCCGGATAACTGTCTCCGGAAAAGAAAAATGTCTGACCTTCGATCGCGGCTCTGAAGGCTATGCAGAGCGAATTTCCGCCGTCAATTATATCCGGCATCAGCTCAGAGGTAAAATACATCTCGATATCCATATTTCTGAATCTGAATTTCTGGCCCGGACGCGCTATAATTATTTTATCGTTGGGAATAACCGATTTTATTGCCACTCCCATTGATGCCACGCTGTCGCCGCAGGATTTGGTCTGCGCGGCGTTGCCGGAATTATAGATCACATACTCGACGTTGACCATGCTGCCGTAGTCCTTCATAAACATTTTAAAGGTTCCGTAATGGTCTCCGTGATGATGAGAAAACAGCCATGCGGCTATATTTATTTTTCCGTTCGGAGCAAGCTCGCGCAACTTTGTATAAAGCATCTTGGAATTATGCAGCTTATTGTATCCGCCGTCTATTATAACAAAGCTTCCGTCGTTAAGTCCGAAGATATAGCACATTCCTATCTGGTATATTGAGGAGGTAAAGTAATAGGGATTTGACGGGGTATCGTAGTTATATTCAAGTCCGAGCTGTGTGAGAGTGCATTTAAGATTGCCCTCCTTGTCCTTACCGTCGATCACGGGAAGCGTCGTGTTTTTATTGCTGTCTGCGATAAGGCGCAACTCTTTGTCTGCGGCGGTATATACGGCGTTGAGAATAAGCTCATCCTTTGTCAGTGTTGCAAAAAGGTTATTTGCGATCTGATTTTCCGCAAACACTTCAAGCCCCGCCGCCTTGGCGTCGGAAATATATGATTTGTAATCTTCGTTTTTGATATTTCTGTAAACGACCATATCCGAATCGTCACCGCACTCGGTATATTCCTTGAAATAACCGTAATTGCATACGGGGATCTCCGCTACAAGGCTCTTGCCGGTATAGTCATATGAATAATCCGACGGCAGTACGAGAGCTCCGTCCTTGCCGTATTCATTGACAAGTCTTATAAGCTCTGTGACCGCTTTGGAAAGTCCTATCGAATCGCGTACTCCGACTACAAGCTGTTTGCCGACCACGCGGATTACGCATCCGTTATATCCGGTCAGCTTCATTACATCGGCGCTTGCGGGATAATTTGTGTCTCCGATTAATATAGCCGGCGTTTTTTCTTCTTCCTCTGATCTTGTATGACCGCGCTGAATAAAATCGGTCGTATGCTGAGGTCTTACACCGGTCTTATCATTGACAGCGACCACAAGCTTCGAGATGATACGGCTCATGCCGTCGCTCATTGTATCATTTCTTATTATACTGAAATTCAGCTTGCCGTCTTTTATATATTCAAGCTCGGCGTTTTCGTCCGGAGCTTTTGTTGAGATTCCGGGAGTCTCCGTCAGACCCTGAGAATGATCGGTTACCCGACTCTCATCCTGATGTCCGTTGTCCGTTTTGCAGGCGGAAAACAGCGCCATAATCACCGCGAGCACAAAAATTGCTAGTAACGTTGATAATATTCTTCTGTTTTTCATATTTGTCTTTTCCTTCCGGTTTGCAAATAATACTTTCAGTGGTGAATCGCGTTTTTTTATTTCAGCATTTATAAATTTTTATATTTTCAAGGTCTGATCCGTTTCGTTTACCGTCTTTTATTTGTTGCTTCCGAAAAGCTTATCAATATCCGAGCGGTCGAAGGTTTCGTGACGGTTGCAGAATCTGCAACCAAGCTCGATGGACTCTCTGCCGTACTCGGCTTTGTTTTCTTCTATCAGTTTTATACATTCGTCCTTGCCGAGCGAAAAGAGGGATCTTGCCATTCTTTCACGAGAGCAATCGCAGACATAATCAACCGTAAGCTCGTCGAACACGTCGTATTCTATTCCCTTCAGCGCAATATCCGCGATCTGTACATTTGTCATTCCGGCGGCGAAAAGTCTCGAAATATTGGCAAGCTCCGCGGCATTTTTTTCAAGCACGGAGATTATATCTTCATTTGCAAAGGGCAGCAGCTGTATGAATACGCCTCCTGCGGCAAGGCAGGAAAGGTCCTTGTCCACAAGCACACCAAGCGCACATTCTGTCGGTATCTGCTCGCTTTGCGCATAATAATATGCTATATCCTCGGCGATCTCTCCGCTTACAAGCGCAGTTGAGCCGTTATACGGCTCCGTTCCGCCCATATCTTTTATAACGGTCAGCGAGCCGCGCCCGACCGCACCGCTCACATCAAGCTTTCCGTTGCTTTTTCGCGGCACGTCGGCATCGGGATTTTCGATATATCCCTTTACGTTGCCAAGGTAATCGGCGACTGCAAGAAGCTTTCCGCAAACGCCGTCACCGGATATCATAACCGTTATGCTGTCGTCCTTTTCTCCGAGCATACTTCCCATTACGGAGGTCGCGGTCATAAGTCTGCCGAGAGCCGCTGTTGCGGTCGGCGCAGTATGATGTACGGCAATCATTTTATTTACTATTGCGGTCGAATTTATAACATGGATTCTTGCGCTGCCGTCTTTAGTCATGGCACGCAGAATGGTAGATCTTTCGTTTTCCGACATATTATTTCTCACTCCGTTAATTTATTATTGGCTGTTGACCACAGTCCCGGGCTTCAATATTCCGGGCTTTTTGCACTTTGCGGCAAAGAACCATCTATCGCAGTCATCCTCTGTTGTTTCTTCGCCGTTAATTTCAAGCGTGGACATCTCCGGGGCTTCCGGACTTCCGTACACTCCGCAGAGCTCGAAGCCGCATGTTTCAAGTGCTTCGCATATCTCATCAAGTGAAAAACAGCGTTCTGTCTGATATTCTTCCTCTCGCCGATAGCTTCCGTCATCGTTTTCCGTAAAGACCGAAAGCATGAAATCGCAAAGTTTTGTTTCCCTGTCATAATAGTTCTGCCAGCCGCAGAACACGGCTCTCTGCCCGTTTCCCGTATCCACGATGTCCTCGAATATATACGAATTGTCCTTATAAATATTTTCAAATTTATAAGGGGTGTTTACATCAAACAGAAACAGTCCATCAGGATCAAGATAATTATGTACGCAGGCAAAGCATTTTGTAAGATCGCCGTCATCCGTAAGATAATTCACGCTGTCAAGGCAGCACACGACCGCGCCCACCGTTCCGTACAATTCAAATTCGCGCATATCCTGAAGCAGATACAGTACCCCAAGCTCCTGCGGGGTATTTTCACGCGCCTCCGACAGCATTTCGGCACTCATATCAACGCCTATCATATCATAGCCTCTTGCGGCAAGCGCCTGCGTCATTCTTCCGGTACCGCAGGCAAGGTCAAGCACAAGCTCGGGACGGCTGTCAAGGAATCGGTCGAAGCATTTTTCTATACTGTCCGCCCATTTTTCATAGTCTATTTCCTTATTGAAAATGTCGTAAACACCGGCAATTGCCGTGTATGATCCGCTTTGCTCCTGTCCGCCGCCGTCGGAGAATTCCGGAAAATTCAGATAATTTTTCATTTGTATGATATCCTTTATTTATTCGTCCGCAAGCTTTCAGCCGTTCTTCCGATCCGATCTCTCGATCTTTTCAAGCGCTTCGGCATATCCGTCGTTACCGTATTTGAGACAACGGTTGACACGGCTTATCGTTGCGGTGCTGAGTCCGGTTTTTTCGGCAATCTCGGTATATACGGCGTTTTCACGCAGCATTTTAGCCGCTATTATACGCTTTGACATTTCCTTAAGCTCTGCGACCGTGCAAAGATCCGTAAAAAAATTATAGCAGTCTTCGGCATTTTCAAGCGTCAGTATTGCACGGAAAAGATAATCAATATTTTCGTCCCGTATTTTATCCTTCATAATTTATGACCATAGTCTCTGCCGCTTCCGGCAAAGACTCCTTTATATTTATTTTTACCTATTATATCACATCAGGTCTTCAAAGTAAAGGGGAATGCTGTCTGTCAGTCAATCCTATGCTTAACAGTCATTTTCATTTGTTATCAAGCGGAACAAGAACGTCAAAAAACGAAACTATACTGCCGGCTCCCATGACTATAAGCATATCTCCGTCGGAAAGCTCGTTTTTCAGTATATCAAGAGCTCTGCCATAGTTTTCACAATATGAAGCGCTGTCCCCTATCCTTTCGGCTATAAGAGCCGAGCTCATTCCTTTTGTATCCGTCTCGCGTGCGGGATATATATCTATCATAAGCGTCCGATCCGCAGTCGAGAGTGCACGACACATTTCGTCAAGAAAAGCATATACCCTCGAGTATGTATGCGGTTGAAAAACGCAAAAAAGTCTGCCGTGCGTCATTTGCTTTGCGCCTTTGAGAGTTGCCGCTATTTCGGTCGGGTGATGCGCATAGTCGCTGTAAACATCGGCACCGCGGAATTTTCCCATATGCTCCATACGCCGTTCGGCGCCGCGGAATTTTTCCAGCTCACGCGCCGCCGCGCCGCAATCTATTCCGCGATAATGCGCGACCGCAAGTGCGGCAAGCGCATTGTATATATTGAATTCGCCGCAGACCGACAGTCTTACATGACACAAAAGCCTTTGCCCGGCGATTACGTCAAAAGAACAGAAGCCGTTCTGATTCTCAATATTGACCGCCATTATATCGGCTTTGTTTTTTATACCGAAGGTAAGCTTCGATACGTCGGACGAGCCGGCAACCTTCATTACCTCGTCATCATCCGCATTGAGAACATTCAGTCCGTCCTTTCCGCAAAGTCCGGCGAATTTTGCGAACGACGAACGGATATGATCAATATTTTTAAAATAATCCAAATGTTCCGGTTCAATATTGAGTATAACCGCAATATTTGGGTAAAAATCAAGAAAGGAATCCATATACTCGCAGGCTTCAAATATGAAATCCTCGCCATGTCCGAGATAATACGCGCCGTCCATTACAGGCACGCCCGCGCCGCACATTACGGTCGGTGAACGGTCGCAGCCTATGAATATCTGCGAAAGCATTGCCGTGCAGGTGCTTTTCCCGTGCATACCGCAGACCCCTACTCTTACGGGATAGCCTGTCATTATGTAGCCGAGATAATCCGCTCTTGAAATAAGCGGGATCCCCGTCTCCTTTGCTCGGACATACTCGGGGTTATCATTTGTTATCGCAACGGTATATACAACAGCGTCATATCCGTCAAGATTTTCGGCGCTGTGACCCTCGAATATTTCTATTCCGTCTGCGGCAAGCTTATCGGTAAGCGAAGTCAGAGTTCTGTCGGAACCGCCGACCTTATAGCCGCGCCTGTGAGTTATAAGTGCGAGAGATGACATATTGATACCGCCGATGCCTATAAAAAAGACCGAGCGGCAGTTTTTCAGAAGCTTTTCTGTTCCGGCTGCGCCGAAATGAGTGTTTGTGACAGACATAATATATACACACCTGTTTCTGTAAAAATATATAAAAGGTTGCAGACCGTCGACCGCAGGATAATTGCACATGGCAGTCACGGTTTAACTTAATAAATCAAAAACGCAAAAAATTTATCGACAGATATTTTCGGCACAAAACAAATTTCGGGTTTATGTGACAAAAGCAGTATTTTTTCCTCATAAATTCACACAAAAATCCGATTGCCTTTGAAATACTATCACATAACAGAGTTATAATGCTACCATCAGAAGAATATATCCGTAATGCGGACCAAAAATATTATTCGGAAAAAACAAATAATCTCATATATAATAATGGAGGAATAACAAATGCAGATTACAGACATCAAAATCAGAAAAATTTTCGACGAAGGTCCTATGAAAGCCATCGTTTCCGTTACCTTTGACGGACAGCTTGCAGTACATGACATTAAGGTTATCAACGCGCGTGATAAATTCTTTATTGTTATGCCCAGCCATAAAAATCCCGATGACACATACCGTGACATTGTTCACCCCATCAACGCACAGTTCAGAGCAGTGCTTGAAGAGGCTGTTATCGGCGCATACAAAACCGAGCTTGAGAATCTTGCCGCTGCCGGTGAGGCTGAAGCAGCTGACGAAAAGGTCAGCGCAGTTACGGAATAATCATAAGCCGACGTCTGCGGTAGGTGTTCATACGCACCTGCCAAAGCTTAATTGATATTTTTAATTTCAAAAAGGTTGCTTTCGTAAAGAAAGCAGCTTTTTTGTTTTGAGTTTTTCTTTTCGGAGCCTGGGCTTCCGATCCGAGGTAGGGTTCACAGCCCGACATCCGCACTTCCGAAGCCGAAAACGGTATCCTTTGATGTAAGATACAGAGTACCGAAGGATGAATTATTGAAATATCCTCTGCCGAGGCTTCCGGGATTGAAAAGATACATCGGCTTTTTCAGGCGTTTGAAAAACACGCTCTCGTCCTTGGGCAAAAATTCCTCGTGCCTTGAATGGGTATGGCCAAAAAGCACGATATCGATATCCTTTTGCGCGGCATATGCCTCAAGCCGTTCAAGACCGGCTTTAACGCTGAATTTATGCCCGTGCGTCATAAGTATCCTGCGATCGGCAAAGGTCAGCACAAGCTCATCCTGCATTCCGCCATACGGCTCGGTACCCTGTACGGCTCCGAAATCACAGTTTCCCCTAACTCCGAAAAACGGGATCGGACAGTCACATTTGCCGCTTCTGAAAAAATCGCGGTACCCGTCGCCTAGGAAAAGCAGGGCGTCATAGTGCGGCGCGATATTTTTCAGAATGTAATCAACATTATCAAGACTTCCGTGTGAATCAGATACTATCAAAAGATTTATCGGTTTTTCGTCGCTCATTTATCCGTCGCCTTTTCGTTCTCGTATTTTAATAGATTATAGCATTATTATATGCCCTTGTCTATAACAACATATTAATATTTTAAAACTTTAACACGCAATCATCTATCAACTTTTGTTATTGATTTATGTCCTTTTGACTGCCCCCGGCATCAATGACTTATTATACACTTATTTTGACTTCTTTTTTTAAGTTCGTATTGAAAAAAAGATAATATGATGTTATAATTAATAGAAAGTATTGTATTATTATAATATGCGTTTTTTGGCGTATTTCTACTTGGTAGCCAATAAAAACAATAAATAATCCGTATAATCTTGTCAAAACGGTTTATTTTCTGAAAGGAGCTAAGTCTATGGATCTTTCTTACAAAATACCGCTCTCGGCGGTCGTCGATAATTTCAAATTCGAAATCGTTTGTATTCCCGAGAATTACGAAAAAATAGATGTCAGTACCCCCGAGGTTTCAAGGCCCGGGCTTGCTCTTGCCGGCTTCTTCCAATTGTTTGAACCTACGCGAATTCAGCTGATAGGCAAGGCGGAATACAAATATCTTGAAGAATGTGATCCGGAAACGCGAAAGGATAAACTACGCAAATTTCTCAATTACCATCCGATCGCCGTTATCGTAACGTCAAAGCTTCCTATATTTGACGAGCTTGCATCGGAAGCAAAGCGCGCAAACGTCCCGGTTTTCCGCACGGAGCTGAAAACAAGCCCTGTTATGGCTGCACTTATCGCCTATCTGAATGTCGAACTTGCACCGAGGATCACGCGCCATGGTGTTCTCGTTGAGGTTTACGGTGAGGGACTTCTTCTGCTCGGCGACAGTGGAGTCGGAAAAAGCGAAACCGCTATCGAGCTTGTAAAACGCGGTCACAGGCTTATCGCCGATGACGCAGTGGAGATCAAAAAGGTTTCTGCTATCACTCTTGTCGGAAGCGCGCCGGAGATAATCCGCCACTATGTCGAGCTGCGCGGAATCGGTATCATTGATGTACGCCGACTTTTCGGTATGGGAGCTGTCAAAGACACGCAGGGCATAGATCTGGTCATCAATCTTGAAAGCTGGATACAGGGAAAAATGTACGACCGCCTCGGGCTTGACGAGCAGACCATCCGTATTCTTGACATTGACCTGCCCTCGATCACTATCCCCGTAAAGCCCGGACGCAATCTTGCCATCATTATTGAAATCGCCGCAATGAACAACCGTCTCAAAAAGACAGGCTACAATACCGCAGACGAATTCAACAAGAAGCTCATGGCACAGATGGGGTTGAACAACTGATGAATATTGATAAATCAAAGCTTTCAACCGGTCCCTGTGCTTCTGGCAACGGAGAGCTTAAAACCGATATTTCAAAGCTGCCGCTCAATACCGATAAGCATTTAAGTGCAAAAAAAAGAATGTCCGCGATCCCTCAAAAGGAATACGATTGGGAGATTCCGGGGACTGTGGATCCCTTCAGAGGGCAGGATATCAAAGAAAGGTTTTATTCTCACGTCACCAATATACGCATAATGCACCGCTCCTTAAAACCGTTTTGTCCGTCCGGCGAGCTTTCACCGGAGCAGGCGGTACGGCTCGACGGTGCGGCGCAATTAATCGGGAAATACAAAAATGCCGACGACAGAAGACGGTCGGCGCTCGGATATCTCGGGCTTGAATACTGCCTTAATGATATGCACCTTGATCTGAACGGAATTTCGCTCAGAGCTTCCGAATGCGGCAAGCCTTATCTTTGGTGCGGAAACGACTCGACCCCCGATTTCAGCATCTCACACAGCGGTCCCTTTTCGGTTTGTGTCGCCGATTGGAGCAGTCCGGTCGGCGTTGATATCGAAGTAATCAGGCGTGATCCCGAAGATCTCGATGCGCGTATGAAGATTGCAAAACGCTTTTTCCCGGAGCATGAATATGAATACATATTAAGATCAAAAGACCGTGCCGGGGCTTTTACCGTTGTCTGGACGGCTCACGAGTCCGTCGGCAAATTTGCCGGCTGCGGATTTTTGAAGGATGACGCGATCAGGGTAGCAACCAAACTAGGTGCAAAGGTAACGTATTTTGCGCTTGAGATGACCGAAAACGGCTTTGCCATTTGCGACAGAAAGATAAGAAAAGCCGATTATATTCTTGCAATCTGTACCGGCATCTCAGGCACATTTTGCCTTGAAACAGGAACGGACGGTTGGAAAAAGGAGGTTGCCGCAACCTATCTTTTGTCCGAAGCCACAGGGGGTAGCAGGAATGAATAAGGTCAGGACAAATAAAGACTGTATTGCAAAAGCGGTATATATTATAGCTTCCGTAATTATATGCTGTACCGTCATGGCATACATAGACGGTTTTCTGCGTCCGGGATATCTTATAAAATCCGTAATAAAGCTTTGTTTGTTTTCCGGCGCCATGCTCATATACACGACCGCGCTTGAGCATAAAAGCTTATCCGATATCATCCGTTCGATAAAAAAGCCGTCGCTTTCAAAAAAAGGTATCACGATTTCGCTTTGTCTCGGCATCGGCGTATATGCCGTCATAGTCGGAGCTTATTTTCTGCTTAAAAATTTCTTTGATTTTTCCGGGCTTGTAAAATCGCTGACCTCCGAGACCGGCGTAAATAAGGATAATTTCCTGTTCGTTTCACTCTACATTTCATTTGTAAATTCACTTCTGGAGGAAAGCTTTTTCCGCGGATTTGCATTTTCCAAGCTTTCGGGGCTTTCAAAGCTTTCGGAACCTTCAAAGCCTGCGGGCAATATTCGCCGAATGCTTCCGTATGCTTTCAGTGCGCTCGCATTCTCGCTGTATCATGTTGCGATGATGCTTTGGTGGTTTGACTTTGCCGTTTTTTTGCTCGCCCTGCTCGGCCTTGCCGCCGGCGGGATAATTTTCAATGTGCTCGAATCAAAGACACGAAGCATATTCCCCGGTTGGATGGTGCATATGTTTGCGAATTTCGCAATAAACACGGTGGGGTTTATATTATTTTCCGCGCTATAATAACAATTACAACGAAAAGAGACGGAACAGGTGTGTCCCATCTCTTTTTAGTTATTTAAGCTTGTTTATGTCTTTGAATTAATAAACAATATTATTTGATTCCGAAACGTCCGATAGTATATGCAAAGCGTGTGGCATATTCGTCGCCTTCAGCCCACGGTTGCTTACCGTCATAAATCCCGGACCATTTACCATTCATTAAAGTTCCAAAGCATACCGCGCTGTTTTTATCGGCTTCTGCAACGGTTTTTTCGGTTTCGTCTTCAAGATCGACTGATGCAAATGTGGTCATAAGATCGCTGAGATCAATGATCTTGACTGCCGTAACAGTTCCCTCCCACACACTTTTCTGAGCAACAAATGACTTCATACTATCGTCATCAGCCGTCATTACCAGCATTATCGGCGTTGAGCCTGAAGTGTATTTTTGTGATCTTGAATACTTGATTACAAGCTGTCGGTCGCTTGCGCGGTAACGGTAAACGACAATATCGTTTTCCGAAATATCTGTAAGTGAAAGAGAAATATGAGTACCGACAAGCGTCTCCGGGGCTTGATTCAGGCATTCAATAGGTACAAGCTCACCGGGGGCTTGCAACGACGCCTCTTTCAAAGCAGGAGTTAAGTGTTCTTCTATATCGCTGAATACTTCCCACATTGATAAGCCTTCATTTGCCCCATTGTTATTTTTGCAAGAAGTAAAAAATAATGTCGTCATCAGAACAGCGGCAAGGCAAAGCAATAATACGTTTTTTTTCATTTCTTTTTCTCCTTACTATAAATTTCAGCATTCATGCCAACATAAGTATACAACAGAAAGTAAGCTGTGTCAATATGTTTTTAACAAATAATACACTTTTGGTTAATATATACATTTACAATTCCTATCAATATGCATAATAAACAAACCCCGAAAGCTTATATAGGCTTCCGGGGTATTTGCTTTAATTTATAAAATTATGACTCAAGGGATTTTTTATAATCCTCTTTTATCTTGGTTGCGATGTTGTTCGGAACAACGTCGTAGCCGGTCACCTTGAACTCAAACGAGCCGCGTCCCTGTGACATAGCACGGAGAACTATCGGATAGTCTGCGATCTCGGACTTCGGAACGGTTGCGTGAACTACTGTATAGCCCTTTCTGTTTTCAAGAGCGTCCATACCCATAACGGCACCGCGTCTCTTGTTAAGGTCGCCCATAACATCGCCGACGAGGTCGGATGGAACGGTTATATCAAGATCGCCGACAGGCTCGAGGAGAACGGGAGCTGCAAGCTCAAGACACTTCTTGTATGCAAGGCTTGCTGCGGTCTTGAAGGAAATTTCATCGGAGTCAACGGGGTGGTATGAACCGTCGTAGAGATCTGCTTTGAGCTGTACCATCGGGAAGCCGGCAACGCCCTTTACCATGGCATCAAGAAGTCCTTTTTCAACTGCGGGGTTGAAGTTCTTCGGAACCGTACCGCCGACAACGGATACAACGAAGGTAAGACCTTCCTCTTCTCCGGGTGAGAATCTGATCTTAACGTGACCGTACTGACCTGAACCGCCGTTCTGTTTCTTATGTTTACCTTCAACGTCAACGGATTTTGTGATTTTTTCGCGATAAGCGATCTTTACCTTATCGTATTTAATGCTTACACCGAAACGTGCTTCAAGCTTAGCCGCGAGAACTGCAAGGTGCATATCGCCGAGACCGTAAACTATCATCTGTTTTGTTTCGGAGTTATTCTCATATCTGAGAGTAAGATCTTCTTCAAGCATCTTTGAGATAGCCTGCGAGATCTTGCTCTCGTCCTTTGCGGATACGGGAACCATTGCCTGACCCATATAAGGATTCGGATATTTTATCTTTGCATATTCTACGTTTCCGGATTCGCAGAGGGTATCGTTTGTGTTTGTATTTGTGAGCTTTGCTATCATACCGATATCGCCGCACGCAAGCTCCTCAACCTCTGTCTGTTTCTTACCCTTGACGGTATAGATATGAGCAAGCTTTTCCATGCCGCCCGTTGTAAGGTTCTTAAGCATCATATCGCGTTTGATCTCGCCGTTCATAACCTTGAAGAATGACATCTTACCTACGAACGGGTCTGCGACCGTCTTGAATACGAATATGCTTGCAGAACCTTCTTTTTCGATCGGAACGTCCTTGCCATTTACGTCTTTTTCGCTTCCCTTTGCGGTGTGGCGCGGGAAAGATTCTGCGATAGCGTCAAGTATTGCGACAACGCCCCACATATTTACAGCTGAGCCGCAGTAAACAGGTGTGATCGTTCCGGCGATAATTCCTTTGTGAAGAGCCTCTGCAGCTTCTTCCTTTGTTATTTCCTCGCCGTCGAAATATTTCATCATAAGCTCGTCGTCGGTTCCGGCAACTGCTTCGTTGAATGCTTCCTTGTATTCTGCGGCAACGCTTTCAAGCTCGGGAGTGAGAGCCATCTCGGTTCTCTTGCCCTTTTCGTCGTATTTGAAAGCCTTCATTTCGATGAGGTCGATCATTGTAACGTCCTTACCGTTTTTAACAGGAACAAATACAGGGCAAACGGTTGCGCCGAATTTATCGTGAAGCTGACCGAAAACGTTGTCGAAATGCGCTTCCGCATCATCGCATTTATTTACGAAGAAAGCCTTGGGAAGACCTGCGGCTTCTGCGTTATCCCATGCGAGCTCGGTTCCGACTTCAACGCCGCCTTTACCGTCAACGCATATGAGTGCGCTGTCGGCAACGCGAAGTGCCTGATGTACTTCGCCGACAAAGTCAAGATAACCGGGGGTATCTATAACATTGATCTTTATATCCTTCCATATAACCGGTGCGATTGCAGCCGAAATTGAAAAGCCTCTTTTTATTTCCTCGGGGTCATAGTCGCTTGTTGTGTTACCGTCGGTCGTTTTGCCCATACGGTCGATCCCGCCTGTCAAAAACAGCATAGCCTCCGTAAGAGATGTTTTGCCGCATCCGCCGTGACCGAGAAGCGCTACGTTTCTGATAGACTGAGTGTTGAATTTTGCCATTGGTTTTCCTCCATCCTTTTCCGCCTGCCGTAAGCTTTAGGCGGATCATATTTTCAAAAATAAATTTTATTGATTACGATTTAAGCGAGCGACCGTCGTCGTTATCAATAACGGTAGAACCGTATACGCGACGCTCACGGTAATGCCGCCATACCTGCCGCTTCGAAGCCCCGTATGGCGTCTTCGTTTTTTATGTACATTCTGCGCATAAAGCACTTTTTTACACGCTCACAAATAGTATTATACTATAAATATATAAGGATTGCAAGTGGTGAAGGCAAGAAATTTTATATTTTTTTACAAATTAAATTTAAAAAAGCGTCGGAATTTGGTGGATATTTCGAAGAAGGCCTATATACCGAAAAGTCTGCGTGCGTTTTCGCTTGTTTGGATTATCAATTCCGATATGTCAATATCTTTAACCGCCGCGAGAGCTTCCGCGGTTTTAACGGCAAGTCCGGAATGATTGAGCTTACCTCTGTAAGGCACGGGGGCAAGATACGGGCAATCGGTTTCAAGTAAAAGTCTGTCGGATGGGACGACCGCGGCAGCCTCACGGACTTTATGAGCATTTGAAAATGTCACGGTGCCGGTAAACGAGATATACCAGCCGAGCTTCAGCAGTTCTTTGGCGGTTTCGGCACTGCCGCTGTAACAATGAAACACGCCGCGTACACCTGCATACTCGCGTACAATATCCAGACAGTCGCCGTGCGCTTCCCTGTCATGTATGATAACCGGCATATCGTTTTTTATCGCAAGCTCAAGCTGGGCACGGAAAAACGCCTTTTGCGCTTCCTTTTTTACGGGTTCCCAATAATAATCAAGTCCTATTTCTCCGATTGCTTTAATCTTATTGTTTTCTTTATCGGCTATCATTCCGGCAATATCCGCGAGCTGTGCCTCAAGCGGCAGCGGTGAAATTTCGATATCCGACGGGTGTATTCCGACGGCGGAATACATATTCGGATATTTTTTCGCTTGGTTTATAACGTCGACCGAATTCAGGGGATTGGTCGCAACGTTCATTATATATCCGACCGTTCCGGAGTTGAACAGTTCGGAGAGCAATGCGTCTGCGCCGCCGGGATATTCCGAATTAAATCTTTCGTCGGTATAATGTGCGTGCGAATCAAAGAGCGGCGGAAGTTTTTCTCCGGCGGATGCCGCAGGCTCCAATACCTGTTCCGTTTTCAATGCTTCTGTATTTTTATCTGCGTTCATTTATTTTCAGCTTTCTTTTTTTATTTGCAGCTGTACAATTCTGCCTGTGATTTTTTCAGTTTTTCTTTGCGCCGTTGTTTTTCAGGAGTTCATAATCCGAAAAATACATACCGCATACCGCAGTATCGCATACCCCGCGGTTGTTGACAGCGCCGTTTTTTCTTGTACGTTCATATTTCATACCGCATTTTTCCATTACTCTGCCGGACGCCGGGTTTTCAACGTCGTATTCTGCCTCCATGCGGATAACGCCGACCTTTTCAAACATAAAAGCCAGCACAGCGGACAGTGCCTCGGTGGTATAGCCGCGATTCCAGAATTTACTGCCTATATAATATCCGACGCGCGCGATACCGAATTTTCTGTCAAGATGGGTTATAAGAATACTGCCGATTGCTTCGTTAATTTCCTTCAGCTCAATGCACCATATATAACCGTCGGGAGATTCGGTATCGGCTATCCAGCGTTCTATATTGTTCTTGGTAACATATGTATTCTTATGAACGCTTTTATTGAGATAGCAGAAAGCGTTCGGGTCGCTTGCGATATTTCTGTAAAACGGTTCTATATCGGCTATTACAAAGCGTCTTAAAATAAGGCGCTCGGTCTCAAGCGTGACAGTGCCGGGATGCTTTATTGTACACTCAGGCTCACCGCTTCCGATCTTTCCCTTGTGTACAGTATATTCTTTCCGTTCGTTTTTATCGTCGGTGCATATCTGCTCGATCTTGCCTATATGTCCCATACCGTACATTTCTCTCCTTTGTTTATTATTTTCAATTGGGCAAAAGGCGGCGAAGACCGCACACAAGTGCCGCTTTCTCCGCCGCTTTCCGTATTCGGTTAAATATAGTTTTATCCTTGACTATCCGATATCCGGATATATGAGCTTGTCCGATTGTACTTGTTTGTTATCTTACTCTCTGTCCGAGCGGAGTCTCGCTGTCAAGGAATACCACCCTGACCTCTTCCTCGCCCGAGGCAAGTATCATTCCGTTTGATTCGATACCGCAAAGCACCGCGGGCTTTAAGTTTGCAACGACTATTATCTTTTTACCGATCAGCTCATCGGGTGTATAGAATTTGGCGATACCCGAAACCACCTGGCGCTGTTCATATCCGAGGTCAAGCTGAAGCTTAAGAAGCTTCTTTGCCTTCGGGACCTTTTCGCAGGCAGTTATCTGTGCTGTGCGAAGCTCGACATTCATGAAATCTTCAATCCCGATAAGTGCGCACCCCTCCGGCTTTTCGGGTTTGCTTTCCTCAGCGTTTTTCTGAGCCTTTTCGGCTTCTTTTATCATAGCCTGTCTTTCGGCCTCAAACTCCGCAAGCTTCTTTGCCTCGTCAACACGGGCGAAAAGCACCTTGGAATCGTTGACCGATTCACCGGGGACAAGTCCGCTCTGCTCGGACAGAAATTCGCTGAAGGGGATATATCTCTTTCTTGCGTCGCCGTTTGATTGTTCAAGCGCTTTGAGTTCGTTCGTCGCATTAAGCTCACGAAGTATCTCCTCTGCCGTTGCGGGAACAAACGGGAAAAGCATTACAGCCGCACGGCGGATGGTTTCAAGCAGGTTATAAAGCACCGTACCGAGTCTTTCGCGCTTTGAATCGTCCTTTGCAAGCACCCATGGAGCAGTTTCGTCTATATATTTGTTTGCACGGCGAAGCATTTCAAAAATGCATTCAAGGGCGTCGGCAATATGGTAGGTATCCATATTTTCCTTAACGCCTTCATATGCCTTGCGGCAGGCCCCGGTCAGCTCATCGTCAAGAGCCTCACGGGCTGTCGGCGCCTGTATCACATTACCGAAATATTTCTTCTGCATATCAAGCGTGCGTTTTACGAGATTGCCGAGGTTGTTTACAAGGTCGGTATTATAACGTTTGATGACACTCTCATAGGTAATGCTTCCGTCGGAGCCGTACGGCATCTCGGAAAGAGCATAGTATCTTACGCCGTCAACGCCGAAATGCTCCGCAAGCTTATCTGCATAGATAACATTTCCTCTCGATTTTGACATTTTGTCCTCACCGAAGTTGAACCACGGATGCCCGAACACCTTTTTTGGCATTTCAAGTCCGAGAGCCATAAGGAATATAGGCCAATAAATAGTATGGAATCTGAGAATGTCCTTACCTATGATATGAACATCTGCAGGCCAATATTTTTTGAAGCTTTCGGGCTGCTCGTCAAGATCGGGATCGTATCCGAGTGCGGTTATATAGTTTGCCAGCGCGTCAAGCCATACATAGATAACGTGCTTGGGATCGACCACTGCGGGAATACCCCATGTGAACGAGGTTCTTGAAACGCAAAGATCCTGAAGACCTGCTTTCAGGAAGTTGTTCACCATTTCCTTTTTGCGGGATTCCGGCTCGATAAATTCCGGATGCCCGTCGATATATTTCATAAGTCTGTCTGCATAAGCGCTCATTCTGAAGAAATATGCTTCTTCTCTCGCCTGACCGACAGGTCTGCCGCAGTCCGGGCATTTGCCGTCTACAACCTGCGTTTCGGTAAAGAATGCCTCGCAGGGTGTACAGTACCATCCTTCGTAATAGCCTTTATATATATCGCCCTGCTCAAAAAATTTCCTGAAAATTTTCTGCACGGTTTTTTCGTGATTTTCGTCGGTGGTTCTGATAAAATAATCATAGCTTGCGTTCATCAGATTCCACATATCCTTTATCTGACCGGAAACGCCGTCAACATACTCCTTCGGAGTTATTCCCTTTTCAGCCGCGCGGTTTTCGATTTTCTGACCATGTTCATCGGTTCCGGTACAGAAAAACACGTCATATCCCATCGCTCTTTTATATCTTGCTATGCTGTCCGTCATTATAACTTCATAGGTATTGCCGAAATGAGGCTTACTTGAAGCGTATGCTATCGCGGTGGTTATATAAAATTTGGGCTTGTTTTTGTTTTCTTCCATGTTTATTGATGTCCTTTCATCCGGGTGGAATTGCTGTCACAGACTGTCGCAAAACCGTGCCGGCGTTATGTAATTAATATATAGAGGTATGAAGATTGTTTATATTTTCGGGTCTTGAAGCCGCTTACAAAGAGAAAGCGAAAGTATTGTATATCTTGCTGCGGCATTCGGTATAAAATAAAAGATCAACGGGTAGCAGATGCAGGCAACCGAAAGCACAAATTCAAGCAAATATCCGAGTGCCATTCCCGCTATTGCTTTACGGCAGCCTTTTGTCAGACTTGCGGATACCGAAAGTACCTTTTTAAGACCGTATTCCGAAAATTTTACACACACGATGACTAAAGGATAAAATATTACCGAAATGAAAAAGTATATGCAAAGCATCAGAAGCACCGCCGATACCGTAAGTATCCGGGCGGTTGCCTTAGGCATATAATTGTCCATTACAGGCAGTGCGAGCTCGGACAGCACATATATAACGGATGCAAGCAAGACCGCAAGCGCCGTTATAATAAGCGCGACAATATTTAAATTTCGACGCGACCTTCCGTTATCCGCCTTCTTTTTTCCTTGCGGTATCGGAAACAGGTAAAAAACGTCTGCCAAGGTCGCGACTTCCTCCGAAGCGGAACGGATAAGCGAATATATTATCCCGAAGCATATGCGGACAGCCGCAAAAAAATCAAGCGGGATTATCACACAAATCGCCGTCAGCAGAACAGCATTATGCACATATTCCGAAAACGCGCCATAGCAAAGCCAAACTGCGAACGGAACGCAGACTGCGAACAGAAACAGTACAAGTCCCTGCTCAACGGTTCTGAGGCGACAGAAGTTTTCAGACAGCAGCTCGCCGCTCTGAACCTTGCTGTCGGAAAGCATTCCGTATATATTCGGGCGGGAATTGCCGGGTGTACCGAAGCCGGAATAACCGTTGATCAGGCTTTCGCTGATTTTTTCATTTGGCATATATATCCGATACGGTTCATTTACGGTATTTTCACCGTTTACGTCTGTCCTTTTACCGTCGATTCGAGTTTCCGGGACAGCCATATTGAGAGCTGTATTTTCGTTATTGTCCGTTCTGTCCGTCATCTGCATTCTCCCGGGACGTGTTGAATTCCATTGCAGATTATCATGTCTATATCGTAGGTTTCGGGGTTCAGAAGCAGCATATCTGCGCGTTTTCCCCTTTGGATCGAGCCGACCTCATCAAAGATACCGACCATTTTAGCAGGGTTTTCGCTTGCGCATTTAACTGCGTCTTCAAAGCGCGCTCCGCAGAATTCGGTGAGATTTTTAACACCGTCTATAAGCGAAAGCGTGCTTCCTGCTATGGCTCCGTCGGTCGTATATGCTTTCCCGTTCTTTACTGTTACAGGCATTCCCGCAATAGAATAGTTCCCGTCCCTGCATCCGGTAGCTTCCATTGAATCCGTTATAAGCACAAGGCGTTCGACACCTGTCAGTTTATATATAAGTCTGACCATTTCGGGCTTGACATGAAATCCATCGCAGATAAGCTCGCAGTATTTGTCACCGGTCAGTGCCGCGCACACGGCGCCGCCCTCGCGTTGGTGGAGCGGAGGCATGGCATTCATAAGGTGAGTATATGAGGTTACGCCGTTCTTTTCCGCTTCAAGTGCTTCGGCGTATGTTGCGTTTGTGTGGGCAAGTCCGAGAGTAGCTCCGAGTTCAAGCGCTTTTTTTGCAAATTCGGCACCGCCTTCAAGCTCATATGCCGCGCTGATATGTACGGCACCCGACATATGCGACATAAGCTCCGCAATCTCCCCGGCATTCGGCCTTACAAGCAGGTCGGGGCGATGTGCGCCTCTTTTCAAGGGATTGAGATATCTGCCTTCAAGATGCACACCGGCAAAATGTGCGCCTGCTTTATCCGGCTCTTTATTTTTATCATTTTTGTCCAAATTTTTATCGGAATTTTCATCCGAAATTATTTCCGATATCGTATCGGATGATCTTATCAGCGCTTCGTACTCTGCCGATGCAAGTGTCGGAAGAAGCGTCGTTACGCCCGACATCATGTAGGAGCGTGACATTTCCTTCATTTCTTCTTTTGACGCAAAGTTGAAATCATGCCCTGCGCGACCGTGCGTATGAACATCCACAAGTCCCGGGATAAGCAAGCCGGCTTTTGCGTCAATTACGGAATCCGCCGCAGCGATATCATTTTCTCCGCACACCGACAGAATTCTGCCGTTTACATCGTCATAAACCACGGAGCCCTTGCGTACTCCGTCGCTCAAAAATATATTTGCGTTTTTCAGACAAACCGTCATAACAGATCAGATCCTTTCAGAAAGCGATTTTTCGGTACAAACCGCCGTTTTGTCTTTGTTCATATGGCTTTTTATTTATCAAAGAATATTTTACCACATATAACACATTAATGCAAGTAAAATTTTACAGCTCGACAACAGTTACTCCGTGATTGCACACACGCGTAAGCTTATCGAGTGCGGGATATCTGCGCTTCATTGCAAGCGCCGCCGGGTTGAAAATGCTGAAATCCTCGCCCTTGATATAGTTTTTGACTGTTCCGCTGTTTTTCATACGCTCAAGTGTCGCTCTGGCCTCCTCGCGTATTACTCCGCCGCGCCCCGAGCTGCCGTATCCGTGTATGATATAAAGGCAGTGTATTCCGCGACGACGGGCGTCGGCGATCTCACCGCGCAGTCTCTCTATTGCGTCGCGGGTACCGGGTCTCCCGGCTTCAAGATTAATCTCAATGCAGGCACTGCCTGCGGCATCGTTATTGATGTTTGCCATACCCGCCGTCTCCTTTCACGATACTATCTGTCATCACTGCTTTTTTCCGCCGCCATTTCGGCACGTCTTTTGCGACGTTCTTTTTGCTTTTCATCGGCAAGAAAGAATATCTCCTCTGTTGCAAAGCTGAGTTTTGTTATTACGTCGCGCTTGGTAAAATAGCACCAGAAGCTGTCATCCTGAATTGAAATGTCAACACAGTCTCCGCGACCGAGATAATCGTATTCTATATGCACGCTTTCAAGCGACATCGGACTTTTTTTCAGCACATACGGTTTCCCGTAGTAATTGCACTCTATAACGGTTCCATCGGGTGTCTGGACAAAGCGTCCCTCTCCCTGCTTATAGAATTTCTTTGCGCTCGGAAGTGTTTCGACCCTAACGGTATCTTCAAAATAATAGGTGCCGTTTCTTATCTCTTCCCTGACACATTTTCTTTCCCAATCCGACCAGTCGGGTATATGCCGGAACTCGGTTTCTCCGTCCTTTGCATGAAGTCTTCCGTATTCGTCCATCTCCCAACGCTTCCCGCAGGCGTTGCACCAAAGCTCGGTGCCGGCACTGTCGGTTTGGCTTTCCGTACCGCAATGCGGACATTTATAAAGCAATGCGTGAAGCCCTTTGGCACGTTCCGGATGGTCTATTTTCAGCTTATGCTCATACTGCCATGCGAAATCGTCGTATCTGAACGCTTCTTTTATTCGCCCGTTTATCTCATCGACGGATATATCTTCGGTCTCCCAGGCTTTTACTATCGGAAACATTTCCGCCTCGACATAGGTTCCCTTGTTTATTTTATTCCATTGCGGACAGGTCACAAAATTGCCGTGGATCTTAAGCACGGCAACCGGCACCTTAAGCATCTTAACAAGAGAGCCGAGCGATTCGGGAAGATATGAGGTCTTTCCGTCAAGCGAATATCTTGCTTCGGGAAAAAGTACAAAGATTGTTCTGAGCTTTTCCAGGCAGTATTTCATATTTCTGACGAGATTTATATCGGTTATGAACTTGCGCTTTCCGAGGACGCCGAGTGAACGCATAAGAAATTCGGTGTAGGTATTAAAGCCTTCAAGAGTCATGACATTATTGACTGGATACGGGTGCGTTGCGCGAAGCATGAGGTTGAAATCCACCATGGACGAGTGCGTTACGAGCAGAAGATACGGTTTTCCCTCCAGCTCCTTCATATCCGTTTTTTTAATTACGGCTCCTCTTTTTTTGAGATCGGGCCAGCTTATCAGGTGCTTTGCAAGTCCCATAAGAAACGACGGCTTATGCGGCTTTTTCACGAAGTTGAAGTGCTTTATTTTTTTCATATTCAATTCTTCCATGTTTTTATTTCCTCCGCAGTCCGTGTGTTCGTATATTTATAATTAATAAACTTTATAAGCTTATTTCGGCACATTCAAAACAACGCAGCGTTTTTAACTGTATTCGTTTTATATAATACCGCGATAGAATTATATCATATAATAACCGTTTATTCAATAGCTTTTAAACGCATGGCAAAAAAAGTTAAAAAATGAGGGTGTAAAAAGCTCAAAATGAGTTTTTTGCACCCCCATCGGTGTGTCACGGCGGCAAAGCGCCGGGCTTTTTTATTCGGAAAATATCGGAGCTTGAGGAGATCATTCAACCGTCAGTGACATAAGCTCCTGGATACTCGTAAGTCCTTTGAGAACATAGTATTGGCAACCGTTCCAAAGCGGGACCATACCGTTATCGCGTGCGATCTCGCGCAATGTTTCGATTGGTGTGTTGTCTCCGATCGCCACTCTTATCGCTTCATTTACATACATTATCTCGTGGATACCGATACGTCCTTTATAGCCCGTGTAGTTGCAGAATTGGCAACCCTGAGGACGGTATATGGATATCGGCTCGTCTATGCCGAGTATCTCCATTTCGGCTGCGGTCGTTTTACCCTTTTTCTTGCAGGCGGGGCAGAGTCTCTTGACAAGGCGCTGTGCGATAACGCCGACAACCGCGTCTGCGACAAGATAATTCTGCACGCCCATGTCTTCAAGACGGGTAACGGCGCCCGGAGCGTCGTTGGTATGCAGTGTACTGAACACAAGGTGTCCCGTAATTGCCGCACGGATAGCTATCTGTGCAGTCTCTTCATCACGGATCTCTCCTATCATTATGATATCAGGGTCCTGACGGAGTATTGAACGAAGCGCCGTTGCGAATGTAAGGTTGGCTTTGTTGTTTACCTGTGTCTGGTTGATTCCCGCCATCGTATACTCGACCGGGTCTTCAACAGTGATTATATTAACGTCGGTCCTGTTGACCTCTTTAAGGAATGCGTAAAGCGTCGTAGATTTTCCGCATCCGGTAGGTCCTGTCAGCAGGACAACACCGTGCGGGTGTGAAAGAATACGGTCGATGGTCGGGTTTTCCGCGTCCGTGAAGCCGAGGTCTGCGCGGGTAAATCTGAAGGATGTCTTATCAAGTATACGGATAACGAATTTCTCGCCGTAAACGGTCGGAAGCGAGGATACACGGAAGTCATATTCCGTTCCGTTTATCACAAGGTTTATACGTCCGTCCTGCGGAATACGGCGTTCGGCTATATTCATGCCTGACATGATCTTAAGACGTGCGGAAATCGCGGAATATGCTCCTATCGGGAATTCGGCTCTTTCCTGAAGGTCACCGTCTATACGGTAACGCACCTTAACCGTTTTTTCAAAGGGTTCGATATGAATATCGCTCGCGCGGAACGGTATTGCTTCTTTGATTATAGAGTCGACAAGACGGACGGCAGGGTTATTGATAACGTCGTCGTCATGCTCGGTGGTTGCCACGCCCACGTTGTTCGCCCTTGCGAGGAAATCATCGTCATCCTCGTGATGGAGGTCGTCGAGCGCCTGCGAGGTAGATATGACCGCGACTATCGAGTCTATGTATTTATCGACCTGCGACGGCGGGACAAGTATATAGTCCACAGGACCCGTATGCACGGTCGCGACAGCCGAAAGCGCATAATAGTCGAGGGGTCTGCCGACGGCGAGCAGAAGCGTTCCGCTTTTCTGCACCGATACCGGGAGAAATTTATGCTTTTTCATAAAGGCATATGAGAACTTTTTCAGATACTCCTTATCAATGTCAAGCATATCAACTTCGATATACGGAAGATTGAAGAATTCTCCGAGAGCTTCAAGAGCCGTAACCTCTGTGCAATATCCCTTCAGAAGCATATAGTTCTCGGGTGTCACACCGAGACGCTTGCTTTCCGTCTCTATTGTTGCCCTGTCATTTTTCTTAATTATTTTTTTATACAGAAAATAATTCAGTATTTCATTATTTAAATTCATAATTTCATCCGGATCCTTGGTTTGATTTTAGTATGAGTCAGACGAATCTCCGTCGGATAAAATCATCCGTTCGGACAGATTTATCCAAGGCTTGTCATAATTGAAAGCATAGGTGAATATATAGCCACAAACATAAGTCCGACAATTACGCCCATAATTATAAGCATAGTCGGCTGGATTATTGCAGTAAGTCTTGCAAGAGACGTTTCGACCTGTTCGTCAAAGAACGAGCAGGAACGCATAAGAACGTCGTCGAGCTCACCTGTCTTTTCACCGACCGAAACCATCTGTATAAGTATCGGTGGGAAAAGCTTATAAGATTCAAACGCCATGGTCAGCGTCATTCCCTGCCGCACGTCCTCAATTGCCATTTCAAAACGCTTTTGGACATTTTTATTTCCGAGGACTTTTGATATGACCTCCATGGCGTCAACCATATCAAGTCCGCTGGCTATCAAAAGACCGAAGCCGCGTGCGAATTTAGAGGTTACCGAGTTTATAACCACGTTTTTAAGTATCGGGCAGTTGACAAGAAATGTGTCGAAAAGGTATGAGCCGGTTTTGGATTTAAGGAACAGGAACATGAGCAATGCTATCAGAGCGACCACAAGAATAATCTCTTTCCATTTTGCGCGCACGAAATCGCTCATTGAGGTGATGGCTTTGGTAAGCGCAGGCATTTCGACATCCATGTTAGAAAGTGCCTCGTTAAAGGTCGGTATTACGAACGCCATCATAAGCACGACGATACCTATGGTCATTACAAGAAGCATGAGCGGATATGTCATGGCACTTTTCATTTTCCTTTTGATTGCCGCATCCTTTTCGTAGTAATCGGCAAGCTCATTGAGTACTTTATCAAGCTGACCGCTTATTTCCCCGACATATACCATGCTTTGGAAGAACTTCGGAAAGACCTTTTTATATTTCTTTATTGACTCGGACAGCATTATTCCGCCCTTGATATCCTCGTGGATCGAGTCAAGCACCTGCTTGAAGTATGCGCTGAACGACTGCGTTTTAAGTATACCTATTGTATCGACTATTGAGATACCGGAGTTTATCATTATGGCAAACTGCCGGCAGAAGGTCGTAAGGTCGCTTATTTTTGTGCCGGAGCCTATCGAAAAGGAGAAGAAAGAGGCTTGTACGGTATCGGAAACAGGCTTGGCTGATATCAGATACAGGTTTTGCTTTGCAAGCTCGTTTGTAAGCTCCTTTACATTTTCTGCTATGAAGGTTCCGGTAAATTTTTTCTTATTCAGATTTAGGGCAACATAACGGTATTTTTGCAATTGGTTATCCTCCTAAAGCAGAGCGGCGTACTAAAGCGCAATCAGCGCCGCCCGTATCGATTTACTGTACTCCCGGATCATTTTACAAGGAGATCTATATACCATGTGATAAGCGGTTTGCAGAAAAGATATGAGATCAGGATACCGCCGGTGATAAACGGACCGAACGGATATTCCTTATTTCTGCCGCCGTGTGTTTTTTTGTTGAGGATCGAAAGAACGACGCTTCCGACTACCGAAGCGATAAGAAGCCCGAGAAGCGCAAATTTCCAGCCGACAACAAGCCCTGCCGCAGCGGCAAGCTTTACGTCTCCGCCGCCGAGTCCCTCGCGTTTAAGTATTGCAAGCGCTCCCATAAAAACGAGGAAGAAAAGTCCGCCCGCAAGCAACGAGCCGAGAATATGCTCCCATACGGTCATTTCCGCGCTTCCGTTCATCTTTTGCGATATTCCGTCGGAAACGATCAGCACTATTCCGCAGACAAGCAAAATAATGTTGAATCTGTCGAAAATTATCATACATTCAAGGTCTGTAAAGAAGATCACAAGCAGCGTCGAGCATACGACCGCCGAAACGCACATATTTATCCAATTGAACACGTTTCCGTCGCCGTAGAAGCGCCAGACGCAGACAAGCCAAAGTACCATGTTGAGCAGTTCCACCGCAGTGTACCTGAAAGGAATGTGCTTTCTGCATTTACGGCACTTACCGCCGAGTATTATATACGATATCACTGGTATATTGTCGTACCATTTAAGGACATATCCGCATTGCGGGCAATGGGAAGCGGGCTTTGAGAGCTTCATCTGGTTCGGAAGGCGGTATATAACGACATTGAGAAAGCTTCCGACGCAAACGCCGAGCAATCCCGCCATTATATATGTAACTATATGTGCATATGTCATTTAAATCTCCATTCCGCCGTCAACGCGGCGCACAAATTATAATGAAATTCTTTGTTTTCTCAAAAACTTGTGGGGTTGCTTTTCAAATTCGGATATCACAAATATCATCCGGAATATTTCCATGATGAAACCTTATATTCATACTTATCGTCACCCAAGGAAACCTTCTTGAGGGTGACCGTAAGAACGGTTCTTCCGTCGCGCATCAGGAGAAGCGTTTCGGTGTTTGCATTGACGGTAAATTTTTCAAGAAGTTTCTCATTTTCGGGTTGAAATTGACCTTGACTTCCTGTTTTCACCCAATTGATATATTCCTCGGCTATCTGATCGGCTTGCGTCATGTTTATGTAATCTGTCGTAGTATTCAACTCGTTTTTGCTTGCCATCATTGTAACGGCAAGCAGGATAGTACACATTGAAAATACAACGATCGACGCCGCCATAGCCATCTCGATTGCCGAGCCTTTTTTGCTTTTAAAGAGGGTTTTCAGTATGTTTTTCATTCTCAGCTGTTCCCTCCTTGATCATCTGCGGGATCCGCACCAGGCGATTCGGTTTTAATTCTGCCGGGAACATGAAAGTCTTCTATTTCATATAAAGTACGATTATTTTTCTTCAAAACAGCTCTCGCAGTGAAATACTCACCGTATGCCGTTGCAGTGATCGTATATGCAGGATAGTCGATCGTGTACTTAGAACCCTCAACGTCGTATGAAATATCCGCATAATTCAAAAGCTGCTGAAATTCAGCTTCATCGCTTGAAGCCTCAAAGCATCTTTGCATATCGGTGCAGGTGCTTGCGGCTTTGAAAGCAAACGAAGAACGGATGACGGAGAGGTTTGAGGAAAGGGCTACCGAGGTTGCGCAAAGTGAAAAGATAACTATTATCGAAAGCGCGACAACGACCTCGACAAGTGACATACCGCGATTGTGTTTTCTTCCCGGACCTGCCGTCCCGTTATTCGAATCTTCCGCCGCTTCACAGACTTCCGCCGTTTCGATATTTGCGTTTTCGTATCTGTTCTTTTCCATGATTCTCTCCTTTCCTGCTTAATTTATATTTTTTCTGTTATCTTTATCTGCACGCAGATGGGTCATATATTGTTCTGCGTATTATACATCTGTGTGAAGATACCGCCGAACAGATCAAGGTTATAGGTTATTTCCGGGCGGTTTTCGGTCTCGGGATAAAAGGGACGGAACTCGATGCCGTTTTCCTTTTTTTCTTCCTCGCCGTTCAGCGCCTCGATAACGTAATTATACTCCTTGGGTACATTCACCATAACAAATTCCGGCGTCGGCAGTGAATCCGACATTGCATTCTGGCGGACATAGAGCAATATCCATTTGAGAATTATTCTGAAATTTTCGATCGGGATACCCTCTTTTGTTTCGGGTATGGGTCTTTGGAGAAATTTCGGAACTCTCTTTTGCGATTTGGTCAGGATAATTTCTTCGGCGGTTGCCTGAACATCGTTGTTCACAGCCTCCGCGGTGTTCGACATTCCCGACTGCGACTTGGCTTTTTCCTTGGCGGTTATAACGGCAAGCTCCGCCTCCGGGTGGTCTGCCAGAGCGGGCTCATATTGCACTCTCTGCTGAGTGAGCAGCTTATAGCCGTACGGTATGTTGGCAAAGCCCATGGCTTTTCCCTTTCCGACGGATATGAGTACAGTATAATCCTCTTTCATATCAACGAAGAAGAAGCTTCTTCCTCGGCATTTCGGGCGGAGATAAAGCACTGCGTTTATAGTTGAGCTTGCCGAGTAGGTCGTGCTTTTCGCATACAGCTTTCCGTTTGCAAGCACCTTATAAAAGTCGCCGAGCAGGCTTTTCTGAACAGACAGGACATTATACTGTACAATGCTTTTCGACTGCGCCGAAACATAGCTTGTCATTTGCAGATCCTTACTGTTTATGTAAAGAGAATTATAATCCGTAGCCAGTGCACTCTTCATCATAGACTTTTTCATAGTCGGAATCGCAATCCTGTCAAGTGCCACCATACTGTTATTGAGTATCAGATGCACAGCCGAGGACTGCTCAAACGGCTTATCCGACATATATGAAGAAAAGTGATCCTGAAGTGCGGTAAAGAACGGCACATCGGCTCTTTTGGCTTTAAGATTTATATTTTCGACCGTAACGGTTGATATATCTGCCGCAAATATCCGCATTATACGGCATTGCGTAAGATCGCGGTCAAAGCCGATAATAACATTGTTTGTCTTTTTGACTTTAGGGGCGAAAAGAGATGCAAAAGGCAATTTAATCGGCATTTTTGCGCCGTCGGCGCTTTTATCCTTTTTCGCCTTTTTATCCTTTTTATCTTTCTTATCTTTTTTACCGCCCTTTTTCCCCTTTTTTTCGGAGGCTTCGTCGGTTGCGTCTATATCAAATCTATTCTTTTTCTTCATGCCGATCTCCCTTGAGGATTTCAATAATTTTTAAACTTTAGCTTTCAATTGGTCTTTTCAGAATGCTGAACTATCAGAAATGTATATGTATATATATCATAGCTTCTTTCGCCGGAATATCGCACATCAACTTTATATATACGTTTTCCGCGGGAAGTTGGATTGCTCGTGCCATACGCAGCTTTATTGTATTCGCTTACAAAAATACTGTTTACATACTCGATATCTATTGCGCGTGGATTTCCGTCGCCGTAATCAGCTACAAGACGCCGGCGGGTATTTTCCGTATCGCCGATCGGCCCGTCAATAATTTTCATAGCATAATTTTTATTTTCGGAATTTTTAAACGCAACAATATTATCATTTCTGTTCGGTATGTCAACTGTATATTCTTCACTGTCGAAGTGTGAAAAATAATATTCAAAAAATGTTCTTGTGCGGGAAAGCTCAAGGTCGGTATCGACCTGCTTTTTGGTATCGGAAACAGTGCGGCTCAGTGCCACGCACATGGAAACGAGCATGGTCGAAACTATGGCTATCACAGCCATTACTATAACAAGCTCTACAAGTGTTACGCCGCGTTTGCCAAGGCTTTGCGTCATGGCAGAGTCGCGATGCTCTTTGCTTATATGTGCTTTCGGAAATCCGGTATTCTGCTTATTCGGCATCGCTCTCACCTCTTCCGCATTTTCGGGAATTTCATCAAAAATCAAAAAAGAATCGTCAATATTATGAATTTGTCCAAAATATTACGACACTACTCCCTTATAATATTGAGAGTATAACACAATATACGGTTTTTGTCAATAGCTTTATGAAATTTTCGTTCACAATGTATTATCAAAAGATATAAAAAGCCGTTAATTATTTCCCGGCAGCCGATGCGGAACGCAAAAAAATCTGCCGATGTTTTTTTGCAATAAGCCAAAAAAATGCAAAAACCGATTGACATTTTAATGCAGGTTTGCTATACTTGTGGCATCGGAGAAAAAGCGACAGAACAGAATAGCGGTTACTCCGACAAATCATTTTTCAGGGAGGATTTTTTAATGGGAAAAATCACCTTTATGGGAGCGGGCAGCTCGGTATTCGCCAAAAACGTACTCGGCGACGTTATGCTCACTCCGGCTTTGCGCGATTTTGAGATCGCGCTTTACGACATTGACCCGCAGAGAATGGAGGATTCCTATCTGATGGTCACGGCTCTGAACCGCAACATCAACGAAAACAGAGCAAAGATCACCAAGTATCTCGGCGTTGAAAACCGCCGTGATGCACTCAGAGGCGCAGACTTTGTTGTCAACGCCATTCAGGTGGGCTTATACAAGCCCTGCACGGTAACCGACTTTGAGGTTCCGAAAAAATACGGACTTCGTCAGACTATCGGCGACACGCTCGGTATCGGCGGTATCTTCCGTGCGCTTCGCACCATTCCGGTGCTTGAAGATTTTGCAGAGGATATGACAGCTGTCTGTCCGAACGCATATTTTCTCAACTACACAAACCCCATGGCAATGCTTTCGGGCTTCATGCAGAGATACACCGATGTAAAAACCGTCGGACTTTGCCACAGCGTTCAGGTCTGCTCGTCAGGTCTGCTCCGCAACCTCGGTATTGCCCCGAAGCAGCCTATCCGCGAAAAAATTGCCGGTATAAACCACATGGCATGGCTTCTTGAGATCGAAGACGCCGACGGAAACGATCTCTATCCGGAGATACGTCGCCGCGCGAACGATTTTCTCAATAATCCGCCGGATTATTTCAAGGATCTTACCAGATACGAATACATAAGACGCCTCGGCTATTATGTTACCGAATCAAGTGAACACAATTCCGAATATAACGCATTCTTTATAAAATCCGCTCACCCGGAGCTTATCACAAAATATAAAATACCTCTTGACGAATATCCCCGCCGTTGCATCCGTCACATTGAAAAATGGGACGAGGAACGCATCAAATATGTCAACAACAAGGTATCACACTCGCGCACAAGAGAATATGCGTCCCGCATAATGGAAGCTATCGTAACGGATATTCCCTGCAAGATAGGCGGCAATGTCATAAATACCGGACTTATCACAAACCTTCCGTCGGAAGCCTGCGTTGAGGTTCCCTGCCTTGTGAACAAGCTCGGTATCCAGCCAACATATGTAGGCGCACTTCCGACACAGCTCGCCGCCATGAACATAACAAATATCAACGTTCAGCTTCTGACGATCGAGGCGGCGGTAACAAAGAAAAAAGAGACGATTTATCAGGCGGCTATGATGGATCCGCACACCTCCGCAGAGCTTTCGATCGACGATATAGTTTCGCTTTGCGACGATCTGATCGAGGCTCACAAGGGCTGGTTACCCGAATACCACTGATAAGCGATAACCGATACAGGTCAGAGATAAAAAATTTATAAAGGAGATCAGGATACAATGTCAAAAATTACTTTTATGGGCGCAGGCTCAACTGTTTTTGCCAAAAATGTTCTCGGGGATACCATGCTCACCCCCGCGCTCTGCGATTTTGAGCTTGCACTTTACGATATAGATAAAGACAGACTTGAAGAATCATACGCAATGGTCTGTGCGCTTAACAAAAACATCAACGAAGGACGCGCGACCGTATCAAAATATCTCGGCGTTGAAAACCGCCGCGACGCTCTCAGAGGTGCCGATTTTGTTGTCAACGCAATTCAGGTCGGCCTTTACGAGCCCTGCACGGTGACCGACTTTGAAGTGCCGAAGAAATACGGTCTCCGCCAAACCATAGCCGACACGCTCGGTATCGGCGGTATCTTCCGCGCTCTACGCACAATTCCCGTGCTTGAGGACTTCGCCGAGGATATGGCAGCCGTCTGTCCCAAGGCATATTTCCTTAACTACACCAACCCCATGGCAATGCTTTCGGGATATATGCAGAGATATACCGGGATAAAAACGGTCGGACTTTGCCACAGTGTTCAGGTCTGCTCGTCCGGTCTTTTGAGAGAGCTTGGGATCGAAGCAAAGCTCCCTCTCAAGGAAAAAATAGCCGGAATCAACCATATGGCATGGTTGCTTGAGCTTGAAGATGCAGACAGAAACGATCTCTATCCCGAGATACGCCGCCGCGCCTGCGAGATACTTGAAAATCCGCCAGAAAGCTTCAAGGATCTTGTAAGACTCGAATATATCCGCCGCTTCGGATACTACGTGACCGAATCAAGCGAACATAATGCGGAGTACAATCAGTTCTTTATCAAATCCAAATATCCCGAGCTTATCGAACGCTACCGTATTCCGCTTGACGAATACCCGCGCCGTTGCGTAAATCAGATAAAGAATTGGAATGAAGCGAGAGAGAAGTATATCAAGGGTGATGTAACACATACACGCTCAAAAGAATATGCTTCGCGCATAATGGAAGCTATCGTAACCGACATTCCGTACAAGATCGGCGGAAACGTACTCAATACCGGACTTATCACCAATCTGCCCGCAGAAGCGTGCGTCGAGGTTCCCTGCCTTGTAAACAAGCTCGGAATCCAGCCGACATATGTAGGAAAGCTTCCGGAGCAATGCGCCGCGCTCAACCGTCTCAACATCAACACCCAGCTTCTGACGATTGAGGCTGCCGTAACGAAGAAGAAAGAGACGATCTATCAGGCGGCTATGATGGATCCGCACACAGGCTCGGAGCTTACCATTGACGAAATAGTTTCGCTTTGCGATGATCTTATCGAAGCTCACAAGGGTTGGCTTCCCGAGTACAGATAATCACATATAACTCAAAAGATACAAAAGCTTCAAAGGAACAGCTGTATGTTGTTTCTTTGAAGTATTGTTATATCATGCGCGGACTGCGATCTGCGGATAAATCAGGAGTAAAAAATGAAAAAGAATAAAATATCTGTTATTTCCATAATTCTCACCGTAGCTTTTATCTGCGGAGCGCTCTGCTCGTTTACGGCGGTTGCGGGAGCGGCAACAGACAAAATAAGCGGCGAGGTAAGCCGCACGGCTACCGAGCTTTATGACGGTGTCACCAAAACGGCATATTCACTCTCCACGTCTTCAAAATACGGTCTCCAGAAATTCTGGACGGTCGAATTCGATCCTACGCAATCCGACCTTTATTTTGACGTGGTCGGCGGAGGAGCGTATGCGACAAATGTAAAAACAGTCTCAAAAACTCTTGCGCAGTTCAAAGTAGACAATCCCGACAAAACTCCGATAGCGGCGGTAAACGGCGATCTCTGGATGACAAGTGCGCATTCGCGCGTTCTCGGAAAGAATCACTCGTACAAAGGCTATTCCGATTCGGTCACGACAAAGGTGCTGACCGTTCCGCGCGGCTTCAATATGTATGACGGTGAGATAATCACCTCGGCTCATATGCAGCAGGAAACCCCGTACGAGGGAACGTTCTATTCCTTCGGCATAACGGAAGACGGTGTTGCCGTTCTCGGAAATCCGCAGGTCAGCGTGACCATCAACGATAAAACAAGCGGAGCAAAAGCGGGAACCACGGGTATCAACCGCCTTCCCGCAAACAACACTCTTATTATGTACACCGACCGCGGCAGTGTTTCAAACTATGCGCTGTCCGACGCATACGAAATAATAATCGACTGCGATGCGGATTATACCGTCTGCCACGGTGCAAAGATCGTCGGCAAGGTCACGGGAATAACAAAACCGGGTGAAGCAAAGCAGGAAATGAAGCAGAACAGAATAATTCTGACAGCCCGCGGAACAAGGCTTTCTTCCCTTGAAAATTTCGCGATCGGCGACAGCGTTGAAATAAGCGTGAGCGTTACCGATTCCATGGGAAATACGGAAGTATGGCGCCGCATGAAAAACGCCGTCGGCGGTCACATTCCAGTGATAATCGACGGAAAATCCAAAAATTCCACCAACAACACCGCATATCCCATGACGGTTCTCGGCATAAAGAAGGACGGCAAGGTCGTAATTCTCGCCAACGACGGAAGACAGAGCGGTTACAGTGTGGGAATAAAAATATCACAGCTTGATGAGCTTTGCGTTGAGCTTGACATCGACACAGCGTTTATTCTTGACGGAGGAGGAAGCACGGCGATGGTAACGCTAGACAAGCTCGGCGGAACCGACTATACCCTTGTCAACCGCCCGAGCGACGGTGCCGAGCGTTCCGTGGTCAATACGGTCATTCTTTCATACGGAAAAGCCCGCGAACAGGCAAACGGTGATCCCTTCATGAAATTCGAAAACGATGCCTGCAAGGAAAGCGTTACCGCATCAGGCAATGTATCGTATGAAATTGAAAACGTGGCGCTGAAGATACTTGCCACGGACGCAAGAATGACAAACATTTCTTTTTCGTACGGTGACACACTTCAGCTTTCAAAATACAAATATGCAACGGTGACCGTAAAGCCTATATCAGAGTTAAAGGAAAACAATGTGCTTGCCGTGAATTTTCTTTCCGACAAGGCGTCATCCGCATCGACAAAAAACCGCGCCGGAATAACGCTTGACGTGGAAAATGTATGGCAGACAAAGCTTGTCGATCTTTCAAAGCTCGGTGCCTTTGGCGGAAGATTTGTCGGAATAAAGCTGTCTCTGTTTGACTATACCGGTATTGCAACCGTCGGGGAGGGATTATACATAAAAGAAATCATGTTCTTTGAAGACCGCGAGCAAGCGGGCAGACATATAGCCGAAATGAATGAGCTCCTTGCCGAATCGGATACAGTAACAGAAAGCGATTCTTCCGAAGACACTTCAGAGGTGACTTCCGAAACACCTTCCGACGGCGAGACCGGAGCCGCAACGGATTCCGGCAATGCGGCACCGGAGCAAGGCTGCAAAAGTACGATACCTACTGCAATTCTTCCCGTGCTGATCGCCGCAGCGTTTGCAGTATCAAAGAAAAAGAAAAACAGCTGAACAGCGCTCTTATAAACGTAACGGCTGCCGTGTTTTTACGCGGCAGCTGTTTTTTTACTGAAAAAATAAAGTTATATATAAATACATCCTTGCATATAATTCAAAGGAGGTATTATAATATGAACAATACAACCGGATCAATGATATTTCTGAAAAAATGCGCTGCCGCGCTCGCGCTCGTATGTATTTTTTCGATGCTTCTCTGCTCCTGCACGTCAGGAAAGCCCGATGCGAGAAAAAAGCTTGCTGTTCTTATGTCACAGTATCGGAATCTTCCCGCCGGACGCTGTTATACGCTGACTTTCGGAGAACCCGATAATACCGAAAATTCCGAAAATTCCGAAAATTCCGAAAGCTCCGACAGCCGATATCTTACGGACATTCTCGCGTTTTCTTTATACGGAAATACCGAGCTTTCAGGTGACGGCAAGGCGGGCAGCAACAAAGAGGGGAAAATGTATCCCGAAGAATTCGCTCTTGTCGACGATTGCGCGGTATGGCTTTGCTCGGGTGCCGAGCCCTGCGAATTTGCGGTATTTCATGTACGGGCGGCAAGCGACGCGGAGACGGTCGCAAAAATGCTTTTCAGACGTCTTGAAAAGCTAAAAAAGCATTGGAAAGAAAGCGATTACTATGAAATGGTCGCTTCCTGTAAAATTCACATCGAAGGCAGATATGTAACTTTCGCCCTTGATTGCGGAGAATGATCCCTCACGGCTTTCAAAAGATCTCCCGTACTGTTCTGTCGGTATTGACATTATTGTCCGTACTCTCGGCACTGTTATCGGAAGCTTTTCGCCGCCAAGTAAACATTTTTCCGCAATTCAGCTCTGTCTGCAGCAAGACCCGTATCTTAAAACAGTGAGCAGATATAATATATTACGCCGTATATTGCACCGGCAAGTGTTCCGTAAAGAATCACGGGACCTGCCACTGTGAATATTTTCGCTCCTACGCCGAGTACAAATCCTTCGGCACGGCTGTCTATGGCAGGAGCCGCCACGGCATTTGCAAAGCCCGTTATGGGAACCAGTGTTCCGGCTCCGGCGACTCTTGCTATCTTATCAAAAACACCTATTCCTGTAAGAAGCGCCGCAATAAATATCAGGGTGACCGAAGTAAGCGTTGCCGCGTTTTCCTCGCTCATCTTAAGCGCACCGGAGTATATATTTTTAAATCCCTCGGCGACACAGCAAATAAGTCCTCCTATCCAGAATGCGTTAAAGCAGTTCTTCATCACGGGACTCTTTTTTGCGTGCGCGTCTGCAAGCTTTGCATAATTCTTTTTGTCAAACTCTATCTCTCCGTGTACTGCGTTACCCTTTTTTTCTTGGTTTTTCCCCTGTCTGTTAATGTTATCTGCCATTTTCCCTGCTCTCTCATCCGACCGAAAAATTCCGGTTCAAATGCTCCGTGTCGTTTTGCACACCGGATCTATATTTTATTTTTTTCGATGACCGTTTTACGGTATTTCGTATTCTGCTATTATTTTGCCCGGATATCACGCATATTTCCAAGGTAAATTTTTACACACCGGCATTTTGATATTTCGGATATTTTAAAAATTCGCGCCCGCAAGCTCTTTACAAAAGCGAAAGCATGGTATATAATTAATACAGTAAGTCAAAATAAAAAATGCCTTAAGGCTTGAAAAGAGGTAATCATTATGTCCGATTTCAATATAAACCTGAATGATCTCAAAATGGCAGTCAACCGCGCGGCAGGCAAGGCTGCGGTCAAGGTGGAGGAGTTCGGGAACAAAGCCGCCGAGGGGATACACCGCAAGGCTCTCTCAACAAGGCTTTCGGCAGAATATGAACAACTCGGACGCCTGGTATATTTGCGCTTGTCCGACAAGGTTGCGGGAGGCAACATACTTACGTCAGGAAACGATGAGCTTGCCGACAAGATAGCCGGCGTTATGAAAAACATCGAAAAGCTTGAGGTGGCGCTCGCAAAGCTTAATGCCGAAAAAAACAATGGAAATTTACAATAAACAATAACAAAAAGCGCAATACTGCGCCCCGGTGCCGATAATGTGCCGACGCCTTTTCAGAACACTTTCTCAATAAGTCCGGCATAAAATGCCGGGCTGTTTTTTATACGGCATATAAAAACCACGGGCAGAAGCATACGCTCCGCCCGCGGAAAATAATTTTCCGAAGGAAATCCCGAAGGAAATTCCGAAGGAAATATTTTTTTATTCTGTTTTCCTCATTCTCCCGACGGATCCGTATGTATATGTACGGTTCCGCCGGAATTTTTTATTTTACTTTTCGATTCGGTTTAAACAATAAAATTCGATCTTCTCTTTGCATTAAGTTTAAGATCATTTCAGGTTTTCAACATAGTCGCCGAGTCCGTCGCGTCCCGAGAGCTCATAGTTCTTGAATCCGTCAACCGGCAGCTTTACAGCCGTGCCGTCCTTATAGTGAAATTCGACATGGGCGTTTGAACCGGGCGCGGGTGTTCCGCTTTTTCTTTCATAATACTTGCGTGCTGTGTAATACGAAAGTATCCTGTTGATCGTCTCCGTATCGGTTACGGTTATGCTTTCCGCCGACGGGTCATCGGGATATATCGTTGCCGATTCCGGCATTTCCTTACGCAGCTCCGAGATATCGTAAATTGAAAGTCCTTTCTTTGAACATCCGAATAATGTCAACATCATAATTGCAGCTCCGATCAATAAAATTGACTTCAATGTAATTGACTTCAATGTAATTGACTTCAATGCGATTGACTTTTTGAATTTTATCATCTTTTTTCACCTCAAAGCAAGTAAAATATATTATCATTACCCTCTTCGCGGAGCGCGAAGTCCGGAAATGCAATATCATACTGCAGAATACAGACTTACTTCAGCGTGAATCCTATTGCTTTTACCGTGGTGAAATAGCCGTTGAAATCTATATATCTTGCACTGTTTGATGTATCCCAGCCGTCTATGACTCTGATGTATCTGTAAGTGTCTGTGTGACTGACCTCCTTTTCATGCCATCCGAATAACCAATACTGCTCGGTCGTTGTGTACATATGCTCGAATTCTTCGGCACCTACTGCCACAACCACATGGGCGAAGGTGTCTGTTCCCGTATTGACGCTGATATAGGTATACATGGGTATCTTAAGGTCTACAATACAGGTTTTAAAATCATTCCAGCTTGCACTTGAGTATTTTTTCATGGTATATTCATAACCCGTTGCTGTCGCCATTCCCTTGAAGCCTTCTATTGATTTCGTCCACCATGTTGCGTCGTTCCAATTGTTCCAATCGCTCTTGATGATGGTGTTTGAGAAGGTAGTAGTAACGTCGTTGCTTATCAGTGCGTTACTGAAGCCCCGGTACTTGAAATAGATAAACATATTTGTCATTGCTGTGGGACCGCAGGTGCCGTTTACGTTTTTGTTGTAACGGCTGTTGTATGCGCTGTTGAGCTCGGCCTGGGATTTGAAGGTCAGACCGCTTGCAACTCCGTTATTTGTTATTCCCGGAAGATATGAAAATACCGAGCTTCCGACTCCTCCGCCGTAGCCTGTGCTGTCGGGAAGTGTGCAGAATTGGTGATATACATCGCTCCATGATTTGAAGCCGTCGTATCCGTTTTTGGCGTCGGGTGTCTGTTCTCCCAATGTCGTGAAGGCTGCCATCATTCCGAAAAACTCTTCACTGTCTATCTCGCTTCCGCTGATGTCTTTAAGAATGTCGCCGTCATAGTAAGCATAGTTCATAAGTCCGGCATAATAAATATGCTCTTTTTCTCTGAAAGTCTGAACGAATGTCGGCTGGTCAAAGCCGAATTCATCTATACGGTCGATCATAAAGTCAAGTACGACGTAGTCCGTGTGACCGTCTCTATCTACGACAAGCATCTTTGCAACGACTTCATCGGTGTCGCTGTAAAGATCTATCGCGTCTGTTTTTATAAGTGAATCATATGTCATGCCGCGCATATCGTATTGAGACCGCAAAAAGTTAAACCCTGCTGACTCGTATGTATCCTCTGAATATGCGATTACACTGATCCCTGTGGCTGCAAGCATTCCTACGAAAAGTGCCAACGTAAGCACTAATGACAAAACCTTAATAGATAACCTTTTTTTCATTATAAAATCCTCCTGCTTAAAATTATTTATTACCGACAAAAATCAGCCGTAACAAATTCTGTCCAATACAATATGTGTTTTGTCTGGCAGGCGCATAAGTTCCACGGAACCTATGCGCAAAGCAAAAGGAAGATAAGGTTGTACCTCACTTTTGAGAATAATTGTCTTATCTTAAATTGCCGAAGCTCACTGAAATAATTATAACCGCTGCAATATTCAGCTGTCTCTGTTAAACGTCCTCTTTTCATGCTGTTCATTTTCCTCCATGAATCTGCTTTGACTTGAAGTAACGCGTGGTTGCGGTATAGCTCAGAGTTCAGGGGATGATACGCTCGACATCCATGCGGAATTATATCTTATCCGCATATTTTTTTCGTCGTGTCAATAATACCATAATGTTCCAATTATGTCAATAGTTATTTTGACTAAATTACAGATTTTCGGTCGCAAAATCGGTCATTTTATTGTATTTTCACCAATTATTCTGTACCGTTCGTCATTTTTCCTTAAATTTTACGTTTTTTGGCAGCCTGTGCTCATGAAAAAAAGCAAACAGGAGACCGCTGTTACCGAAATATCGGAACGGTTGCTTCTGTTTGCTTTGTTTGATTTATTGTTATTTTGCGGTTCAGTTTTTGAGACTGTGTATCGGAGCCGGGATACGCCCGCCGCGGTCAATGAATTTTGCGGGAGAGTATCTGCTGATCTCCATAACCGGAGCATATCCGAGAAGTCCTCCGAAGCTTACGCTGTCGCCGGGCTTTTTGCCGTATGCGGGTATCAGACGCACAGCTGTCGTTTTGGTATTTGCTACGCCTATTGAAATCTCATCTGCGATTATGCCGCATATCACGGCTTCCTCGGTGTCCCCCGGTATGGCTATCATATCAAGTCCTACCGAGCATACGGCTGTCATGGCTTCGAGCTTTTCGATGGTAAGCGCGCCTTTTTCAACAGCGGTTATCATTCCGGCATCCTCCGAAACGGGTATAAACGCTCCCGAAAGTCCTCCGACGTGTGACGACGCCATAACGCCGCCCTTCTTTACAGCATCATTCAGCATAGCAAGTGCCGCCGTGGTTCCGTGTGCGCCGCAGGATTCAAGTCCCATATTTTCAAGTATATGAGCTACCGAATCACCTATCGCCGGTGTGGGAGCAAGCGAGAGATCGACTATACCGAAAGGAACATCGAGCGCTCTTGCCGCCTCGTGCGCGACAAGCTGACCGACTCGGGTTATCTTGAATGCGGTTTTCTTGATTATATCCGCAAGCTCCGAAAGATCGCAGTCGCCCGCGCGCATGATCGCCGAGCTTACAACGCCCGGTCCGGATACGCCGACATTTATGACCTTATCCGGCTCTCCCACACCATGGAAGGCGCCAGCCATAAACGGGTTGTCCTCGGGAACATTTGCAAAGACCACAAGCTTTGCGCAGCCTATTGAATTATTGTCTCTTGTCAGGTATGCCGCGCGCTTTATGGTACTGCCCATAAGCTTTACGGCGTCCATATTGATACCCGCCTTGGTCGTTGCGACGTTTACGGACGAGCAGACAAGCTCTGTTTCGGCGAGTGCCTCCGGGATGACCGAAATAAGTCTTCTGTCGGCTTCGGTCATGCCCTTATGCACAAGCGCGGAAAATCCGCCTATGAAGTTCACTCCTATATCGTCGGCGGCGCGTTGGAGCGTCTTTGCGATATTTATATATCCTTCGGGTGTGGTTCTTCCGCCGATAAGAGATATGGGCGTTACGGCAACCCGTTTATTGACGATCGGAACACCGTATCTGCTTTCAAGCTCCTCGCCGACCCTGACAAGGTCATGTGCCGAGGCGGTTATCTTGTCGTATATTCTTTTGCAAAGCGTCTTTTCGTCGTCGCTTACGCAGTCAAACAGTGATATACCCATTGTAATGGTTCGTATATCAAGATTCTCCTGCCTTATCATATTTATGGTTTCAAGTATATCAGCGGTATTCAGCATCGGCGTGTCTCCCGGTCATATGTGGTGCATGGTATTGAAAACATCCTCGTGCATCGTGTGTATCTCGAGGCTGCTTTCCTTTCCGAGTGCCGAAAGCGTATCGGCAAGCTCGCTGAATTTAGCGGACATTCCGGAAAGATCGGCAAGCATTATCATAGCGAAATACTCGCCTATTACCGACTGTGTTATATCAAGTATATTGACATTGTATTCAAGGCAGACGTTACTTACCTTTGCGATTATTCCCACCGTGTCGCGTCCGACAACGGTTATTATTGCTTTTGTCGATTTATTGTTGTTCATATTATGTATATTCCTGTTCTTTATCGGTTGATCGGGTCTGCCGTCTCAAGGTCGGATTTACTTTGCAAGAAATTTTGTATATTCGTCGGCGATGAATTTTTCAAACGCGGGCAAAACGAGCTTATGTCCGTCGGCGTTGAGGTGGCTGACATCGGTTGCGGTCATGCAGTATTTTGCACGGAACTCTGGTGAATTCATATCGACCCCGCAAAGCTCTGTGTCGGTTGCGTCAAAGCACGGAACGCCCATCAGAGCGGCAATCTCTTTCATCGCTTTTCCGTAATCCGTAACCGAAAGTCCGAGCGAATTGGTGCTGTTTACGTTCCACACGGTAGCGCATATTATAAGCGCGTCCGGATATTTTTTCTTCATGTTCCCGATAGTGGCTCTGAGCGCCCCTTTGAAAGTCGTCGTTACCGTATCGTCGTTTTTGCCTATCGGAACATTTTTATTGTAATCGTTCTTGCCGCCTTCGATGATTATTATATTGGCGTTGTTGTTCTCCATTTTGTCAAGCCTTGAGACCATGGGATTATTGGTGGTCACATAATTTGAGATCGTGGAGCCGTTGACACCGTAATTTTTGAATTTCATGTTATACTTGGAGGCAAGTATTGCGGGCCAGACGTACATACTGTTAAGACCGTTGCCGGCAAAATAGCTGTCGCCGATGACATTCATGGTTATTCCTTCAAGCACCGGATAGTTGGTATTTTTCTTTGATTCTTCAAGATATTTTATCAAAGCTTCTTTTTCCTTCTGAACCTTTGCTACGGTTCCTTCCTCACCCGTATATTCCGTGAAGATACAGGGGTATTTTGTCGGGTTTCCGGAGCGATAGCATATACGGAGATTTTCGTTATCTTTATATGTAACATAGGAATATGTCACGCAGCCGACTCCGGGTGTTGCTATAAGTCCCGCCGAGCTGTTTGTACCGGCGATATTGGCTCCGTCAAGATCTATTGCCCAATTGCCGTTTTCGTTTTTCCATGACGAGATGATATATGCGGCATTGGAAGCGAATTTGCCGTCGCCGCCGTCGAATTGGTTGTTGTCGGTAAAGGTTATCCTTGTTCCGGCTTTGGGTACGGTAAACACATCCGTATACGAATACGACGTACCTGAATTGCATATTTTATTCGCATACCCTTGAGTGTTGTCTGTCGAGCCGACGTAGCCGAAATTCCATTTTACTTTTATTGTATCTTTCCCGTTTGCGTCAAAAACATCATCGTTGCTCTTTCCCTCGGTAACCGTTCCGACCTTTCCGTTTGTATCCTTTGTGTCATAGGTCACTTCGGGATATGCCGCGGGGATAAACGATGCGGTCTGTCCTGATCTGAAGCAAAGTCTTATATATTCATTATCCTTTGTCGTTGTATATGTATATACTATTTTCTGACCGTCGTATTTTCCGATATCCGTATTGTTTTTTCCGTTTCCGGGGGAATTGAAGCCGTCGGTATCAAGCACCCACAGCTCTCCGGACTTTTTCCATGATGAAACAACATATGCGGCTGCCGAGGCAAACGCCTTGTCGCTTCCGGAATTTGTGTTATCATCAGTAAATGAAATTACGGTTCCAGCCTTTTCGATATGGATTATATCCGAGTATGAATATTGTCCGCCTGCGGGGTTCAATACGTCCTTATAGGATTTATTGGTTGACGAGCCGACATATCCGAGATGCCATTCTACTTTGAGAATACCCTTTTTATCAGGTCCGGAGGGATTTGCGGACGGTTCGGTCGTTTTTTCGGTGGGAGAACCGGTCGGCTCTTCGGTTGGCTTTTCTGTCGGTTCTTCGGTTGCCGTATCGGTCACGGTCTCGTCCGGCTTTTCTGTCGGGACCTCTTGAGTGACGCTGTCGGATTCTCCGACGGTACTGCCTGACGAATCCTTGGGATCTTCGGTGTTGCCGTTATTACAGGATGTAAGCAGTCCGGTAAGGCAGAGCGAGCAAAGCAATGCAGTTGTTATCAGACGACGTAAAACAGTATTTTTCATTTTTTTACCAGCCTTCATAATTCTTATTTTTTGTTTTTATGTTTTCCGGATCAATATTCTAATAAATATCAGAATCTTATCCGCTTCACGCTCAGGGGGCGGTATGTGCTGTCATCGACAGCAAAGATCGCACCGTATGCCATGAGCGGCGGTCCTGCCGGTGTAAACAGTGCAGGCATATGGTTGCGCATTTTTTCGATCACGGCGTCGGACTCGGAGCCTATTACTCCGTTTACGGGACCGCACATTCCGAGGTCGGTTATATATGCGCTTCCGCCCGGCAATATCTGCTCATCCGCAGTCTGGACATGAGTATGAGTACCGAACATAACGGCAATCCTGCCGTCAAAGTATCTTGCAAGCGCGTATTTCTCGCTCGTTGCCTCCGCATGGATATCGAGCAAAGCAAAGTCATATCTGCCGCGCTCGCGGTTCAGTATCTCATCCACTGTATCGAACGGACAGGCGAGCGGTTCCATATACACGCACCCGCTGACGTTCATGCACAGTATGCGTCTTGAATTGACATCCGCTATAACGCTTCCCTGCCCGGGAACACGTCCGGGATAATTCGCAGGACGTATTATCCGTCTGTCCGAATCAAGCATCGAATACAGACTGCGTTTGCCGAAGATATGGTTTCCGCCGGTGATCAGGTCGACGCCGCAATCAAGTATCGCCTCGGCATCATCTCGCGAAAGTCCTTTTATCGCCGTTGCGTTCTCACCGTTTGCGACGGTAAAGTCTATATTATACTTCGTCTTGATCTCCGGAAGCCTTTTGCGTACATACGAAATTATATCCTCGCCTACAAAATCTCCGAGCGCCAGAATATTCATCTGTCTTTATTTCCTTCTTGTTTTCTGTTATTTTTCCCGTTTTTTCTGTTATTTTTCCCGTTTTTCATTGCGTGGCAGCACGGCTCACATACCGCTTCCTTTGGTAAGCTTTGAGATGACGCCGGATTTGTCAAGAGCAAGTCCGAGGGCGACATAGATCACAGAGCCGACGGCGCTTTGCAAAAAGTTCATCGGAACGCCGACTATTGCAGCCGCAAAGCCATAGAGGATACATTCATATGTGAAATATCCGCCGGCGCATATGAGGGCTGCCGGTATGAGTGCAAGACAGTTGCGGAGATTTACGAATTTAACTGCGTTGCCCTTGCTGTCGATTGCTACCACCGCACGTCTTGTAAGTACGGATCTGAAAACAAGCGCTGTGACGCCTTTGATAACAAACGAAGCGGGAGCGTATACCGCATATCCGCAGAGAAGATCGGAAAGTCCTCCGCCTATTGCACAGGCAAGCAGGGAATACGGAAGCGGGAGCAGTGCCGATGCAAGATATACAAATGAATCACCGATATGTACAAATCCGTTCGCAAGCGGCAACTTGGGGAGATATGCTATCGTTGCGGCTATAACGGCGCAGAACATTGCGCTTATACACACAAGCTTAAGTCTTGCGTTGGATACGCGCGAATCACGCTTTTTGGAATTTCCGTTTACATTTGAGGTTGAATTTTGATTTTTTTCCGGGGTTTGGTTTGCGTTCATTTTGGGTTTACTTCTTTCTTTTGCTTTTACAAATGGGTATCATAATGTCTTTTCCTGCAAAGTCCTGATAACATTGATAAGTTCACTGAAGTCATGTATATAACCGTGCGCGATGTCACGGATATTCTTTATTGTGGTTTCGTCGCCGCTTGATTTGTCGAATACGCCGACCGCCGTAATTCCCGATGCGACCGCCGCTCTGAGAGCATTGTAATTATCGTCAAGGAAAATAAGCTTTTCGCTTTCGCTTTTTTGCACGACGTTTTTGACGTTGCCGGAGCTCTCATCACCGTTGATTCCGAGTTTTCTTTCAACCGTCCTGTATATTTCGGGATTGCTTTTTTCGGTACCGAAATCATCGCAGGACCAGACATTATCGAAAAGGTCCAAAAGTCCGAGCCGCTTTAAGCACGGATCAAGCCATCGGTGCGGACTCGCGGTCAGCACATGAAGATGATATCCCATATCCGAAAGCCCGGCAAGTGTTTCCGAAACGTACTTTTTCGCGGGAATTTCGTAAAGATATTTCGGCTCGGCATGAGCGTTTATCTCGTTTATTATCTGCTCTGCAGGCAAATCAAGCCCGAGTCCGCGGTAGTATCTGACCGTCCCCTCGGTACCGAGCGGCGTTATTATCCGTATTATATCCTCGGGATATTTTATTTTATGATCATCAAGCACGCAAAGCATTGCATCCGCCCAATACGGCATTGAGTCAACAAGTGTTCCGTCAAAGTCAAACAGTATATGGGATTTGCCGCAGCTGTTATTCTTTTTTCCGACTGCCATATTCCGCCTCCGCGCACTGCAACAATGCAGATGATCCTACTACTTATTCAGGATATTATTATATCACACGGAAGTCATAAAGTCAATGTTTCATGTGTCAATTATTATACACTTCGGCGGGAGAAAAACAGGTAAAAGCAGACAAAAAAGGCGGTGTAAAAACCCAAAACGAGCTTTTTAACACCGCCTTTAACAGCTCTTATCAGCCTATGACCTCTCTGAATTTCTTTATATTCTCTTCAAAGCTTGCTTCTTTGGAATATATGCTTGAAGTACCCGCTACAAATATATTCGCTCCGGCATCGCTCATTTTCTTGGCGTTTTCAAAGCTTACATTGCCGTCGCATTCGATCTCAACATTTTCGTAGCCGTTTTCGTCAAGCATTCTGCGAAGACGTCTTATTTTGTCAAGCGTTTGCGGAACCAGCTTCTGTCCCGCGAAGCCGGGATTGACCGTCATTATCAGCACGGCGTCAAGATCCGGGAGCAGATCCTCGAGCACGCAAATCGGGGTTCCGGGGTTGAGCGCAAGCATGGTCTTGGCACCGCGTTTATGTATATTTGAGAGCACCGCCTGAACGTGCGTGCAGGCTTCGTAATGAACGCTTACATAATCGCCCTCCTTAAATTCAAACCAATCGAGCTTTGTATCCGGATGATCTATCATAAGGTGGATGTCAAGCGGGATATCTGTTGCTCTGTGAATCTTCTTTATGAAGTCCGTCCCGAGCGTATAATTTGAAACAAAGACGCCGTCCATTATATCGACGTGAAGATACTCGATACCGTACTTTTCCAGCGCTTTGAGCTCGTCACCGAGGTGCAGGAAATCGGCGCACATAAGCGAGGGAGAAATTTTCTTGTCCATTCTTAATACCTCTTTTATTTTAAATTTTAATTCCGGATTTTACGTCTGCATACTTTGCATAATCTGCATGCTCTGTATTTTCATCACATTTTATCACACCGGAATTTTACCACAATGATATTGATTTGTCAATATCTTTTCGGGCTTTCCTTCTCTGTCTTTTAACAAACTGTGCGGATATGCCCCCCGAAAGCGCCAAAAAAATCTTTTCGGGGCGAGATAACATTATCGAAAATTGCTATTGACAATCCGTGACATGGGTGATATGATTATTAACCGTACCGGTGTTTATACTTTTCAACCCGCTTATTATCAAATAAAAAGTATATATAATATTGAGGCACGCCAAATCGCTCCCATACGGAGCCGAAAGGAATTTTTAACATTATGACAACCCTATTTTGTATAGCCGTGGCACTTGCCGCAGGTCTTCTGATGTCGCGTCCCGCAAAGCTTCTCAAGCTCCCGGCGGTTACGGGATATCTTATAGCAGGCGTTCTTATCGGTCCTTATTGTCTCGGCCGACTCGGGATCGAGGGACTCGGCTTTGTATCCATGGAATCTCTTGAATCGCTGAATATAATATCCGAGGTCGCGCTTGGCTTCATAGCCTTTTCGATAGGCAACGAATTCCGTCTTTCCCAGCTTAAGGAGACCGGAAAGCAGGCGACAGTGATTTCCATTGTTCAGGCGCTTACGGCTACTCTGTTTGTTGACGTATCCCTGTTTGTTACACATCTCATTCTCGGCGAAGACAAGCTCCCGCTTGCGGTCGTAATCGTTCTCGGTGCTATCGCAACGGCAACGGCTCCCGCCGCTACGCTTATGGTAGTACGTCAGTACAAAGCCAAGGGCAAGCTTACCGATCTGCTTTTACCGATAGTTGCGCTTGACGATGCGGTCGGGCTTATAGTATTTGCGGTCTCGTTCGGAATTGCGAAAGCTCTCAAGAGCGGTCAGGTGGATATGGTATCCATAATAGTTGAGCCGTTGCTTGAGGTAGTATGCTCGCTCGTTCTCGGTGCGCTTGTCGGACTTTTATTCACATTTACGGAAACCTTCTTCCATTCAAACAGCAAGCGTCTTGCAATTTCCATCACGTTTGTTATCCTGACGGTTGCGCTTTCAAAGCTGAATTTTTCGATCGGTGATGTAAACATAGGCTTTTCGTCACTGCTGACCTGCATGATGCTCGGCTCGGTATTCTGCAATATATGCGAGACCTCAGAAGAAATAATGGAGCGTGCCGACAAATGGAGCGGTCCACTGCTTGTGCTGTTCTTTGTAATAAGCGGTGCCGAGCTTGAGCTTTCGGTATTCACAAAGCTGTCGGTCGTAGCCGTCGGCGCAATATATATCATATTCCGTTCCGCCGGAAAATACATCGGTGCTTTCGCTTCCGCGAAGGCAACAAAATGTGACGACAACATCTGCAAATATCTCGGCATCACGCTTCTTCCGCAGGCGGGTGTATCGCTCGGCATGACCATCACGGCTATGCAGCTCGGCGGAGAAGAAGGCTCCTTCATACGCAACATCGTGCTCTTCTCCGTTCTTATATATGAGCTTGTCGGTCCGCTTCTCACAAGGATCGCACTCACAAAGGCGGGAGACATTTCGCCCAAGGAGCTCGGAAAGACCGCAAGACGCATAAAGCCAAAGGCGTAAAATCAAATATAAATTTGCAAGGCTTTGAAATGCTGTATTTTTACGCATTTCAAAGCCTTGCAAAATATTACTGAGCCTTTGAATTACCGCTTTTTTGTTTATTTCAAGGCACAGTAACAGGAAAATTTTATAAAAAATAATCAAAATTAACTTAAACCGCTAAATTAATAACACTTATGTCTTGATTAAAATAAAAAATTGTGTTATATTATTAAATGATAAAAATATTTATTGAAAGGCAGATACTAAAATGACCTACAACAAAAAAAATATTGAAGACATTGATGTTGCCGGCAAAAAGGTTCTTGTACGTTGCGACTTCAACGTTCCGCTCAAAGACGGCGTTATCACAAGCGACAAGAGAATTGTCGAAGCACTCCCCACTATCAAATACCTTCTCTCCAAGAACTGCAAGGTTATCCTTTGCTCACACATGGGCAAGCCGAAGGGCGAAGTAGTTGCAAAATACTCCCTTGCTCCCGTTGCCGCTCGTCTTACCGAGCTTCTCGGCGTAAATGTTGAGCTTGCAAAAGACACGGTCGGTCCCGACGCAAAGGCAAAGGCAGCCGCTCTCAAGGAGGGCGAGGTTCTCCTTCTCGAAAACACACGTTTTGACAAGAGAGAAGAAAAGAACGATCCCGAATTTGCAAAAGAGCTTGCTTCAATGGCTGAACTTTATGTAAGCGATGCTTTCGGTGCAGTTCACAGAGCGCACGCATCCACAGCAGGCGTTGCAGACTATCTCCCCGCAGTTTGCGGTTACCTCATTCAGAAAGAGATCGGCGTTATGGGCAAGGCTCTTACCGATCCCGCTCGTCCTTTCGTTGCTATCCTCGGCGGTGCAAAGGTTTCGGACAAGCTCAATGTTATCAACAACCTTCTCGGTAAGGTAGACACGCTCATCATCGGCGGCGGCATGGCTTACACATTTCTTGCAGCAAAGGGCTATGAGATCGGCACCTCCCTTTTTGATGCCGAAAAGGTTGACTACTGCCGCGAGATGCTTACAAAAGCCGAAAAGAACGGCGTAAAGCTTCTTCTCCCCATTGATACAGTCGTAGCCAAGTCCTTCCCCGACCCTATCGACGGTGCGGTTGATGTTAAAACAGTTGACTCCGATAAGATTCCCGCTGACATGATGGGACTTGATATCGGTGAAAAGACACGCGCTCTCTTTGCAGACGCTGTCAAGAACGCAAAAACAGTTGTATGGAACGGTCCTATGGGCGTATTTGAAAACCCGACACTTGCAAAGGGTACAATTGCGGTAGCACAGGCTCTTGCAGATTCCGATGCTATCACCATTGTCGGCGGCGGCGACTCTGCTGCGGCCTGCGAACAGCTCGGATTTGCTTCAAAGATTACACACATTTCAACAGGCGGCGGTGCTTCCCTCGAATTCCTCGAAGGCAAAGAGCTTCCCGGTATAGCTTGCCTGCTCGACAAATAATTTTACCGAAACCGGAATGCCCGCACAATTGAGGTCATTCCGGAATTTCCGATTTCCGATTTACGATTTCCGATTTTTGATTTTTGAGAGTTTCGGCAGATTACAGCCGCAAGGATATCGGTTATCGATCGGTCAATCAAACTGAAAGGAATCACAGATATGAATACAGCAAAAAGACGCACGGTTATCGCCGGCAACTGGAAAATGAATTTTACTCCCGATGAAGCAACCGCTTTCATCAACGAGATCAAACCCATGGTAGCAGGCAAAGACAATTGCGACATCGTTTTCTGCGCTCCGTATGTAACCATCGCCGCAGCTATGAAAGCGGCAGAAGGCTCCAACATAAAGATCGGTGCCGAAAACGTACACTTCGCTCCCAAGGGTGCATACACAGGTGAGGTTTCCGCTGAAATGCTCAAGGCTATCGGTGTTGAATATGTCATCATCGGTCACAGCGAACGCCGTCAGTACTTCGGAGAGACAGATGAAACCGTAAACCTCCGCACAAAGGCAGCACTTGCCGCAGGCATGAAAGTTATCCTCTGCCTCGGTGAAGTCAAGGAGCAGAGACTTGCTGGCATTACCGACGAGGTTGTCGGTATGCAGACCAAGCTCGACCTTGCGGGTGTAAGCGCAGACGAGCTTAAAAATATTATTATCGCGTACGAGCCTGTATGGGCTATCGGCACCGGACTCACAGCTACTCCCGAGCAGGCTGAAGAGACCTGCGCAGTTATCCGCGGCGTAGTTGCAAAGCTTTACGGCAATGAAGCAGCCGAGGCACTTACCATTCAGTACGGCGGTTCAATGAACGACAAGAACGCAGCAGAGCTTCTTGCGAAGCCCGATGTTGACGGCGGTCTTATCGGCGGTGCTTCACTCGTTCCCGCTAAATTCACAGCTATCGTTGACGCTGCTCAATAATCCTTACACGTTCTTTTCCGGTCAAAGGATAAATTGAAATAAGTAAGACAAAAAAATCCGAAGGCGGGCGCCTTCGGACTTTTTTGTTATTATCTTATTCAGAATTTGAAGAGATCGGAAGAATCGGAGCTGTCGTTTCCGTTATCGTCGGAATAGGTTTCCTCCGGTCCTGCGTTCTTTACATATTTTTCGGATGCGGCTTTATCTTCAAGATATATAACTATCTTGCGGTTGTTCTCAGACCCGATAGAGTTTGTCGAAACGCCCTCGATGCCCTGGACCTCCGAATGGATTATTCTTCTTTCATAGGGGTTCATCGGCTCGAGCATTACGCTTCTCTTATGGCGAAGCACCTTATCAGCCATTCTTCTTGCAAGCTGACGGAGAGTTTCCTCTCTCTTTGCACGATAGCCTTCAACATCGACCGTGATCTTTACATAATCCTTCTTTGCGCCGTCCTCTTTGCGGTTTGCGGCAAGATTTGCAAGATACTGAAGCGAGTCAAGTGTTTCACCGTGGTGACCGATAAGTACGCCAACGTTTTCGCCATCGACCGTTATGAGCTTGTCGGAATTTTCACCGTCTTTAAGCTCGATCTTAGCATCAAGCTGCATATCGGCAACAACTTTTTTGATAAATTCAAGTGCGATATATTCGCCCGTCATTTCATATACAACATTGACCTTTGCGGGTTTTGCGCCGATTCCGAGGAATCCGGCTTTTGCTTCTTCGATAACTGTATATTTTATAGCATCCTTGGACGGCGCACCGAGCTCGGCAATTGCGAGTTCGATAGCTTCGTCCACTGTTTTTGCTGCTACTGTCGTTTCGGTTTTCACAATTATATTCTCCGTTTTTTCAATTGATTTTAGTTTTAATTGATTCTGCGGCTGTCCGATGGCTTTTTATCCTTCGGATCATTTTTTCTCTTTTCCGCCTTTGTTCTTGTCGTCCTTCATCGGGAGCTTTTCGATAATACCGTCGCCGTTATCATCTGTACTGCCGTTACTTTCGGTACCGTCATTATCATCTGCACCGTCTGCATCGGAGTCATTGTCATCGTCCGGACCGTCGTAGTACGGAGACTTCTTTGAAAGCTCGGTGCTTTCCGAAAGCGAGCGTTTTACAGCCTCCGCATAATCGTCTGCATCCTCATCGTCGATATGATGCAGCGAGCGCGGCTTTTCTCCGCCCGATTCTGCGCGCTCCGCAGGTGTGCGGTTGGTTCTGCGCTTGGATTTTCCCGCGATCTCACGTTCGGCGGCTTTATAGTCCTCCTCGGTAAACTGCGGGAACGGCATTACTTTAAGCATAATGAATTGTTTGAGTGTTCCGACTACGCTTCTGAATACCCAATAAATACCTACTGCTGCGGGAACGATGAAAGCAAAATATGTGCTGAGTGCGGGCATAGCAAAATCCATTATCTTCATGGAGCAGCCTACATCTGTGTTCTCGGCTGTGGGTGCCTGATAGCTGAGCTTACGAGTAAGCTTCATGCTGAAATAATAAACCACGAAGGTTATAACAGGCACAAGCAAAAGGAGCCAATTCGAAAGTGTATGCGGATCCTGGAATACATTTGACGGTGCGGCTCCGAGGTTGACGCCGAAGAAGTTAAGGTTGGGAAGTCCGGCGTCGAATGCGTTTTTGAGCTCTCCCATATACTCGGCTCCGTGACCTTTAAAGTTACTCATTGCTTCAACAGATCCGGAATCGACAAAATTCGCAAGTCCGCTGAAGAAATCATACCCTTTTTCCTTAAGAAGGCTGATGTATTCGATAGTTCCTCTGTTACTTGTAAGAGCAATTCCGAGACCGCCCTTATCGACCGCCGTTGTAACATAGCATTGGAGAGCCGATATGGCATTGCTGCTCATACGCATAACATAGAGAAGCGGGTTGATAACCACGTTATAGAGTGCTATAACGATAGGAAGCTGCAAAAGCATCGGAAGGCAGCCCGCAAACTGATTGAAGCCCTCTTTCTGATAGAGCATCTGCGTTTCTTCTCTCATTTTCTGAAGCGACGCATTATCCGTTCTGCCGGCATACTTCTTTTTTATCGCCATTTCTTTCGGGCGAAGCCTTGCCTGTTTTATCGAGTTTTTCTGCTGATAAAAAGCAAGCGGGAGCATTACTATTTCGACAAGCAGGGCGAAAATAAACAGCGTTATCATATAGCTGCCGGTCAGCCCGTCTATCCATTTAAGCAATGATCCTATCCATTGTAAAACAGTTGTCATTTCTTTTCATTTCCGCATATGCGGAATCCTCTCTTGATTTCAGTATTTTTAACCGCTCGGTCTGTATTGCTTCTTTGTCCTGACAATCAGTCTGCTGTCTGTCTGCCGTCGGTCTTGTTTTCTGTACTGATCAGGTCATCGGGGTCCGGTTCTCTCTCCCAAAGATTTATATTATTCCTGTGCAGGTAACCGTCGGGCACCGGATCATAGCCGCCGGAGCAAATGGGATTGCACCGCAGTATTCTCCATAGTGTCAACAAGGTTCCCACAACAACGCCTCGTTTCATATATGCCGTAACGGCATAGGCTGAACAGGTAGGTCTGAACCTACAAGTCGGATTTCGTTTCAATGGGGACAGAAATTTCTGATAAAAGCGTATAAGCAGAACGCAAATATATCTCATAACTTATATCTCTCTTGTTTTTCGGTAGCATTGCATTGCAGTTTACTGCAAAAGCAGCTCTGCTTTTTTGAGCGCATATTTAAGGTCTCTTTCCACAGCGTCGCATTTAACACCGTTTATGCCCGTTCTTGCGGCTATAACGATAAGGAATCCCTTTTTCAGCTTTTCGCCTGAGGCGGATTCGATATGTCTGTATGCCTCGCGCATAAGTCTTTTGGCGCGGTTACGCTGAACGGCGCCGCCTATTTTTTTGGAAACCGAAAGACCTAAGCGATTAAGGTATTTTTTCTGCGGATTGGCAAGCATGATCTTCCCCGCGCGGTAGTCCTTAAGGACATACAGCACGACGGTTCCGGTGCCTATATGCTTTCCGCCTTTATATGCTTTCTGATACAAATGATTTTCGGTTATTGCGATATGTTTCATATTCCGATTTTCTTCCGTGTATTTGTCCTCTGTCTGTTTTCTGCCTTGTGTGAAGCTTCCGTTCGGTTATGTATATATATTATATACCCTGTTGCTTTGGTCGTATTTGATTTTATAATAAAAATCCCGATGCCCCGGGCTTATTACGCACGTTCCATCGGTGATTTTATGCTTCGGCAATTCGTGCCTGAAGATATGCTAAATTACTGCTGCGGTTTTCTTCCGTCTCAAGGCGTAGATACCCCGAATCGAAGCGAAAAGCACCGGTGTCAATAATTAATAGGTAAGTCTTTTTCTACCCTTTGCACGTCTTCTCTTAAGTACTTCTCTGCCGTCAGCGGTTTTCATTCTTTTTCTGAAGCCATGCTCCTTTTTTCTCTGACGCTTTTTGGGCTGATAAGTTCTGAGCATTGTCTGCACCTCCTTGATTTTTATACGGAAGCGTTCGCCTTTCAGCATATACACGCTTTTTTACACAATGACGAATTATATTATATACAATCGCCCTTCAATTGTCAATAGCTTTTTTAAATTTTTCAGATTATTAACATTTTTCGGTTCAGGATTTGTTTCCTGTCAGAAAAATTCCGATGAGCCCTGCCGCAAAAGCTATCGGCGCCGTTCTGACAAACAGATATTCAAACGCGTGAAATGCCGCGATGAAGACCGCTGTCTCGGGATCATTATGATTCCAGTTCAGATACGGACTACCCAAAGCAACCACTATGGCAAAGATCACCGCTATAACCGCGCAAAATGATATAAGCAGCCAATGAAGTATTTTTCTTTGCATGATCTTTCTTTGCGCCAGCTGTAAATTAATTGTCTCAAGCTTTTGGCATATCACCTTCATATCATCGGCTTCATGCTCAACAACGGTCTCTCCGAGCAAGGTGCCAACGGGTATCTCAAGCACCTCGGACAATGAGATCAGCATATCCGAATCGGGAACCGACAATCCGTTTTCCCATTTTGAAACCGTCTGCCGCACCACATTGAGTCTTGCGGCAAGCTCCTCCTGCGAAAGCCCTTTTGATCTTCTGAGTGTTCTGATATTTTCATTAAGCATCAAAATCACATCCTTTCTTAATTTTCCGATTTCTTGCTTTGTTTCTGAGATTGATGCCACAATTATACCGCGGATCCTGCGTTGCCGCAAGCAACGTATATTAACATTCCGGAATTTTATTTTAAAAAAAGCCATTCGCACAAGAAAACGGGTAACGGGGTTCGTATTCCGGAAATTTTTTCTTCTCATTTTAGGAAATTCCCTTGCTTTTTTATGATTTTGTGATATACTATATCTGAACAATCAATTAATTATTTTCGGAGGTATCGGAACCCGCAAATATCTATGAGAACAGAACAGCAGCATAATGACAGAAAAAAAGAAATCATGGAAAAATGCTTTGAATGCTATGCCGAAAACGGCTTGACCGGCACAGGGATCAAAACGCTTGCCGAGAAGTGCGGCTGCGCATCGGGAACCCTTTATGTCTATTTCAAAAATCTTGATGAGCTGATCATAGAATCCACCGCCTACTGCATGGCAAAGGTTGAAAATGACTTTATGTCCAGATCTCCGAACAGCCGTGACGAACTGATGAGCTTTATAGATGAGATCCCGTATTGGACGGCGAAAGAGCACGGCAAAAAATACCGGCTGATGTATCAGGTATATACTCATCCTAAATATATTGAATACGGCAAACAATTTTTTGAGGGTGTAAACAAACGCTACACCGAGTATGCAAAAAGTCTTGAAACAAAACTCGGTATTCCCTATGACGTACTGACGCCGTTGATATTTATTCTGATCCGTGCCAGTGTTCACTACGCCATGTTTGAGGATGAATATTATCTTAAAAGTCAGCTTGAAGTTTTGAAGCAAAGTGCAACAATGTTTATACAAAAATATAAAACCGAGCAATAAAAAGCTTACCATACGCCGGCGTCCACCGCAGCGTAAATTTAATCGATGAAGGGATATAAAAAAATGACTATCAACAAAAAAACAGAGGGTGAAATGCTCACAATTGCATTATCAGGGCGGCTCGACACAAACTCGTCGCCCGCGCTTGAAGCGGAGCTCAAAAAATCCGTAAGCGGAGTAAAAGAATTGATCTTTGATTTTTCCGAAGTGGAATACATATCCTCCGCAGGACTCCGTATCCTGCTTGCGGCGCAAAAAGTTATGAACCGCCAGGGCAGCATGAAGCTGATCGGTGTAAATGCAGATGTTATGGAAGTGTTTGAGATAACGGGCTTTTCCGATATTCTGACAATAGAATAATAAACAAAGAATAAAACAATCGAATACAATGACCTTTTTGGGCATTTTCCGCCACGCTCCCGACTGCCGTTTCATCCGTCCCGGTAATCTTCCGGAGCGTTTCGGAAAATCCAAAGGTAAAAAGGAGACGCAGATGCTCCTGCAGGCATTGCCCGCATTCCGACGATATTATAATGCTGTATCTTAAATATAACGGAGGTACTGAAAATGAAGGAAATGACCATCCCGGCAACGGTAGAGAATATAGAAAAGGTGACGGAATTTGTAAACGCTCAGCTTGAGGATATCGACTGTCCGCTCAAGGCGCAGATGCAGATCGATATAGCGATAGACGAGCTTTTCGGCAACATTGCGCATTACGCGTACAATCCGGAAACAGGCCCCGCAACCGTGCGTATAGAGGTAACAGAGGCGCCTATCTCTGTCATAATCACTTTTATAGATCACGGTGTACCGTATGATCCGCTGAAAAAAGACGATCCCGATATCACTCTGTCAGCAGACGATCGCGAGATCGGAGGTCTCGGAATATTCATGGTCAAAAAGACCATGGATGAGATCGCATACGAATATAAGGACGGTCAGAACATTCTCCGGATCCGAAAGGATATCTGAGCAGATCCGGGTCAGATTAATTTTTATAGCGAGGTAAAAGCATGAGCAATCCGATATTCCGCAAAAAGAGTATTGAAAAAGTAACTTCTCCGGAGCAGATAAACGATTATATCCGGGTCTCAAATCCGAGCGTATGGATGATCCTTGCAGCCGTTATCGTACTGCTGGCAGGTGTGTGCGTGTGGGGAGTATTCGGTCGTCTGGATACTGCCGTTCAGACAGGCGGCAGCTGCACAGACGGTCAGCTGGTCGTTTATATAAGCGAAAAGGATTACGGCAAAATAAGTGAAAAAACCATTCTTTCCGTTGACGGAGCCGAATACAATATATCCGAAATTGCCGACACACCGATTCAGCTCGGAGACGACACCGACCCATATCTTATTTACTTAACCGGGCTTTCCAAAGGTGATTGGGTATATATACTGAAAGCGGATGTTTCCGGTGTCAGGGACGGAGCACACGCTGTGTCCGTTATCACAGAGCGTGTCAGACCCTTGGACTTTGTGCTTAACTGAGGTGCGGAAATGAAATCAACCGATAAAATCAAAGCTCCGGTAACAAAAGGTGTTGCCAAGGTACCCGTCGTAATGCAGATGGAGGCGCTTGAATGCGGCGCCGCAAGCCTTGCGATGGTTCTTGCCTATTATGAAAAATGGATTCCGCTTGAACAGGTCCGTCTTGATTGCGGTGTTTCGCGCGACGGTTCAAACGCGCGAAATATACTCCGTGCCGCAAGAAGCTACGGGCTTGTCGCAAAGGGCTATCGCTACGAGCCCGAAACGTTGAGAAAAGAAGGCAAATTTCCGTGCATCATCCATTGGAATTTCAATCACTTTGTAGTCCTTGACGGCTTCCGCGGGAACAAGGCGGTGTTGAACGATCCCGCAAAAGGCACATACACTGTCCCGATGAGTACCTTTGACGACTCATTTACCGGAATCTGCCTGCTTTTTGAGCCCGACGAAAGCTTTGTGCCCGGGGGCAAACCGCAATCAATGTTCAAATACGCCAAAAAGCGGCTTGTCGGTGCCGGTACCGCAATTGCGTTTGTGATTCTGACTACATTTATCTCTTCTCTTCTCGGCATAATCACTCCGGCGTTTTCCCGTATTTTTCTTGACAGGCTTCTGACCAAAGAAAATCCCGAATGGCTTATACCGTTTACGATCGCCCTTGCGGGGATAAGCATAATACAGCTTGTCGTCGCATGGATACAGGCAGTCTATTCACTCAGGATCAACGGAAAGCTTGCGATGACCGGAAACACGACGTTTATGTGGAAGGTCCTGCGTATGCCGATGGAATTTTTCTCTCAGCGTATGGCGGGCGATATACAGGGCAGACAGGCATCAAACGCCATGATAGCGGAGCAGCTCGTCGAAACCTTTGCGCCGCTCGCGCTCAATGCCGTTATGATGGTATTCTATCTTGTGGTCATGCTCAGATACAGCGTAATTCTTACGCTTATCGGACTTGCGTCGGTGCTTGCAAACCTTGTACTTTCAGCCGTTATTTCGAAAAAGCGCATAAACATCACCCGCGTACAGATGCGTGATGCGGGCAAGCTTGCGGGAACCACGGTTGCCGGCATAGAAATGATCGAAACCATAAAAGCAAGCGGTGCCGAAAACGGCTTTTTTGAAAAGTGGGCAGGCTATCAGGCAAGCGTAAATACAAATCAGGTCAAATTTCAACGTGTCAATCAGATTCTCGGGCTGTTGCCGTCCTTGATAAGCTCGATCTGCGGAACGGCAGTGCTTATGACGGGTGTTTTTCTTGCAATGCAAGGTACATTTACGGTCGGTATGATAATGGCGTTCCAGGGATTTCTTTCGTCGTTCGTTTCTCCCGCAATGTCACTTATTGCGGCAGGTCAATCCCTGCAGGAAATGCGTGCCGACATGGAGCGTATTGAGGATGTTATGAAATATCCTACCGACGTAACATTTGAGGAGAACGATGACGAGAGCACCGAGTACGATAAGCTCTCGGGAAATATCGAAATAAAGAATATAACATTCGGTTATTCGCGTCTGGCGGAGCCGTTGATAAAGAATTTCAGCATGACTCTGAAGCCCGGAAGCCGTGTGGCTTTCGTCGGTCCGTCCGGCTGCGGAAAATCCACAATCTCAAAGCTTATATCGGGATTATATAAGCCTTGGAGCGGAGAGATCCTTTTTGACGGAAAGCCTATGTCGGAAATAGACAGATGCGTATTCACCGGCTCCCTGGCGGTTGTGGATCAGGACATCATTCTGTTTGAGGACACCATTGCAAACAACATAAAAATGTGGGATAACTCAATTGAGGACTTTGAAATGATTATGGCTGCCCGCGACGCACAGCTGCACGAGGACATTATGCAGCGCGAGGGCGGATATCAGTACCGTCTGACCGAAGGCGGAAAGGATTTTTCCGGCGGGCAGAGACAGCGCATGGAGATAGCGCGTGTGCTTGCGCAGGATCCTACAATTATCATTCTTGATGAAGCAACAAGTGCGCTTGACGCAAAAACCGAATACGATGTAATAAAATCCATAAAAGACAGGGGCATAACCTGCATTGTTGTGGCACACAGGCTTTCAACAATACGCGACTGCGATGAAATCATTGTATTGGATCAGGGCAATGTCGTAGAGCGAGGAACTCACGACGAGCTTATGAAAAACAACGGCGCATACACGCAGCTTGTATCAAACGAGTAAGGAGGGCAGACACATATGGGTTGGTTTGACGAACAAATAAGGAACCGCAAGCACAACGATGATGAGGCGTTTGCCGAAGCGTTTGCCAATATGGCATCTGCCATAAGCAAAAAAAGAATAGAAGCCTCCCTGAACAATGACCGCGCCGTTACCAAGGACGCAATTGATGAGATCCTGAAGTATTATCATGTAAAGAGCCGTGAGGTTCCCGACGGGATAAGCGATGTCAACGAACACCTTGAATATTTAATGCGCCCGTACGGCATTATGCGGCGCACGGTAAAGCTGGAGGATGGCTGGTACCGTGACGCGATCGGCGCGATGCTCGGTGTTCTGAGCGAAAGCGGAAGGGTTGTGGCGCTTATCCCCACCGGGCTTTCCGGTTACAGCTATTTTGACTATGAAACAGGTAAACGAAAAAAGATAAACCGCAAAAATCAGCATTTATTTGAAGAGGAAGCCATTGCATTTTACAAGCCGTTTCCGCTGAAAAAGCTCAGCCTCGGATCGCTTGCCGCGTATATTGTGCGGACGCTTTCCGTGTCGGATTTTGTGATGATCGCTCTGGCAACGCTGGCGCTGTCTCTTATCGGCATGATCTCCCCGATGATAAGCAAGCTTCTGTTCGGAAAGGTATTGCAGTCGGAAAGTATGCGTCTGCTGGCTTCTATTACTTTCTTTTCAATCTGCGTTTCAATAAGCACACTGCTTATTACGGCTGTAAAAAATATGATTACGATGCGTATCGAGACCAAGCTGAATATATCCGTTGACGCGGCAACCATGATGCGCGTCATGTCGCTTCCCGCGGATTTCTTCAAGCAGTACAGCTCCGGTGAGCTTTCAAGCCGTGTGTCCCAGGTCAACGTGCTCTGCAAAATGCTTGCATCTACCGTGCTGACAACGGGACTTTCCTCGGTTTTTTCACTGATATACATATCGCAGATATTTGTCTACGCGCCTACCCTTGTCGTGCCGGCATTGATAATCATTCTCGTAACGGTCGTGTTTTCACTTGTATCATCCTTTGTTCAGATGAAATTAAGCGAGCGCCGGATGGAGCTTGCCGGCAAGGAAAACGGTATGACATATGCGCTTTTCACCGGAATACAAAAAATAAAGCTTGCGGGTGCGGAAAAGCGCACCTTTGCAAGATGGGGTAATCTTTATGCCGAAAGTGCAAGACTTGAATACAGACCGCCGGTATTCATCGAGCTTAATTCCGTAATAAGTCTTGCCATAAGCCTTGCGGGAACGATAGTCATGTACAATATGGCGATAAGATCGGGAATTTCCGTAGCCGACTACTACGCCTTCAATACCGCTTACGGCATGGTATCGGGAGCTTTCACGGCTCTTGCCGGAATAGCGCTCACCGTGTCGCAGATAAAGCCCATACTCAATATGGTCAAACCGTTTTTCGACACCGTTCCCGAGGTCTCCGACGGAAAGCAGGTGCTTACAAGACTTTCCGGCGGAATCGAGCTTAACAATGTTTCCTTCAGATACGACGAAAATATGCCTCTTGTCGTAGACAATCTGTCGCTTAAGATCCGACCGGGGCAATATGTTGCAATAGTCGGAAAAACGGGTTGCGGAAAGTCGACGCTGTTACGCCTGCTGCTCGGATTCGAACAGCCGCAAAAGGGTGCGATATATTATGACGGAAAAGATCTTGAGCGGATAGATCTTCGCTCTCTGCGCCGCCGCATAGGCGTTGTAATGCAGAACGGAAAGCTGTTTCAGGGTGATATCTATTCGAATATCGTTATATCGGCTCCCTGGCTGACGCAGCAGGACGCATGGGAAGCGGCAGAGCTTGCCGGCATTGCCGACGATATAAGAAAAATGCCTATGGGAATGAACACGATGATCTCCGAGGGCTCGGGCGGTATATCCGGCGGTCAGCGGCAAAGGCTTATGATAGCCCGCGCGATCGCCCCCAAGCCAAAAATACTTATGTTTGATGAGGCAACGAGTGCTCTTGACAATCTTACGCAAAAAAAGGTTTCGGAAGCTCTCGGCTCGCTGAAATGCACAAGGATTGTAATTGCCCACCGCCTGTCAACCATAAAGCAGTGCGACAGGATCATAGTCCTTGACCGCGGAAAGATAATCGAGGACGGAAAATATGACGAGCTTATCGCAAAGAACGGATTTTTTGCGGAATTGGTTGCACGGCAAAGACTTGACGAAGCACCAAAAGCTGACTCATAAAATTTTTTCAAAAAATATTGAATTTTTATTAGCCTTTTTCGTTTTTTGATAGTATAAACAAGCAGAAAGGAGATAGAAAGTGGCTATAAGAAAAAATAAGCAAACAAAAGAAATGTCATCTTTTAATGAAAATATGCTTTCATCACTTTTTGATTATCAGCGTTTTGAAAATGACCATGTACTGCAGGCACTGATCGACGAAACCGAAAAATCCTACGGCGGTGAGATATCCGACGACGAGCTTTCACAGGTAAGCGCCGCAGGAGAGGTAATACCTACCGAAAAACGCAAAAAGCAAGGGGACGGTACGGTATGAATCCGATTGCAGAAAAAACAGAGAAAGAACAGCTGTACATAGAATATCGCGACAAGGTCAACGGCTATGTTTCCGGAAAAATTCAGAGCAGACACGACGCCGAAGATCTTGTCAGTGAAATATTCCTTAAGATCTATGAAAAGTATGATAGCTACGACAAAGATCTCGCTTCGGTCTCAACTTGGATCTATACCATAACGCGCAATACCGTTATCGACTACTTCCGTTCACGCCATATCAGCTCAGAGCTTCCGGAATATCTGCCGGACGACAGCTGTCCCGAGGAAGAGCTGTTAAAAAAAGAATCCTTGGCTGAGCTCGGAAAAGCCCTGTCGGCGCTTGACGAACGTTCGCGCGGACTGATAATACTGAGATACTACAAAAAAATGACACTGAAAGATATCGCCATTAAAATGGGTATATCTTATGCGTATGTTAAAATACTGCACAAAAATGCACTTCACAGCCTGCGGAAGCTGATGAACCAATAATAAAATAAAAAGGAGAAAAACGCCATGAACGGACAGAAAAAAGAGAGCATGAACGAAAAAGACAAAAAAACGGAGCTGAATGAAAAAGAGCTTGAAAAGGTAGACGGCGGCATAAGAGTAATAAGAGTCGGCGACGGAAAGATGGGAACGTGCCAAAGATGCGGGACATATGCCTATATCATTGACGGTCATTGCGAAAAATGCAGAAAATAATAAGCAACGGAGAATAACAGAATAAAGGCTATGGCAAAAGATAAAGAGCTTATTCAGGCAGAAAAAGCGTCCGAAGCATCCGACAAAGAGCTTGAAAATGTTTCGGGCGGCACCGAAATCACGGACAACGAGAGCATTATTATAAACAACAATATTTTTGATACAAGTATAAAGTTCGATAATTATAATTTTGGAGCAAATATAAACTTTAATAATTCCGACACAGACACAAAGCAAAACATCATTAATAAAAATATCACGTCGAGCAACAATTCCGATATAAAAATATTTTAAAACATCCGAAGATTGCTGTCCCCCTTAAATCAAATTTTAATAAAATAAATAAGGAGAAAACGATAATGGAAATGAACACTGAACTCATTGCAAAGGCAAAAAAGGCAAAAACTCCCGAGGAGCTTATGGCTCTTGCAAAGGAAAACGGCATTGAAATGACCGAAGAGACCGCAACAACATATTTTGAGCAACTCAACCCCAAGACAGGCGAGCTTTCAGATGATGAGCTTGACAATGTTGCCGGTGGCGGATGCTATGCAGATGACGGCTCGCTTTTGACAACGATAGGTTACAAATGTAAATATTATGAGGAAAACACGGTGCAGCCTTTCGGCGTAAAAGGCACCTGTTGCAGATGCAAATATTGGGACCATAAAGGAGGAAACGGATACGAGGTAATGGGATCACCCCTCAAATGTCTCAATCCGAACAACGCAAAAAAAGCCTGACGAATAAACCGAAAACTGAAATTAAGGAAAAAATAACATGGAACTGAGCAAAGAACTTATCGCGAAAGCAAAAGAAGCCAAATCTCCCGAGGAGCTTATGGCTCTTGCAAAGGAAAACGATATAGAGTTAACAGAGGAAAACGCAAAAGCATATTTCGAGCAGTTGAATCCACCGACAGGCGAGCTCTCCGACGACGAGCTTGATAACGTAGCCGGCGGCGGTTGCTACTCAAAGGACGGAAGGCTTGTAGTTTCGGCACTTCATAAATGCAATAATTTCAGCGGAATACGTGGAATAAGGAACAACGACGAGTATGCAGAGTGTTGTAATTGTCGCCATTGCACTTACGAAAAAGGCTTATGGCTTTGCAATTATCCCGACAACAGAAGATAAAAATCAAATAAGGAGGGCTTTATTATGGAAAGCAAAATCACACCAGAGCTGCTTGAAAAAGCAAAACAGGCAAAATCCGCTGAGGAGCTTTTGACTCTTGCAAAGGAAAACGACATAGAATTAACAGAGGAGAACGCAAAAGCATATTTCGAGCAGTTGAACCCACCGACAGGTGAGCTCTCGGACGCAGAACTTGATAACATAGCCGGCGGCGGTTGCAATTCCGAAGACAGGCACCTTAATACCGAGCGTAAGCTGCGGATATGAATATTCCGAAGAAAACCAGAAAGCTTAGGACGCAAGCAAAAGTTGCCGCTAAGGCAAATACCCGGATTCGGTCAATGCCGGAAAAGACTGATTATATTCACAGCATATGAACCAAAAACGAAAGGAGTTTATTGATGGAAAAGGAACTGATCATTAAGGCGAAACAATCAAAGACCCCCGAGGAGCTTATAGCTCTTGCAAAAGAAAACGGCATTGAAATGACGGAGGAGAGTGCAAAGGCATACTTTGAACAGCTCCATCCCAAGACAGGCGAAATATCAGACGATGAGCTTGACAGTGTAGCAGGCGGCGGATGCCATAACGGTGACGGCAAACTTGTCGTTTCCGCAATGCATTACTGCGATGAATGGCGCTGCAAGGTTGACGGCTCACAATGCGATATATACGGTCCGATGGTATATTGCAACACCTGCGGTCGTGCCGCATTCTGCCACTCATGCCATTACTGTACATACGAAAAAGGACTTTGGCTCTGCAATCACCCCGTTAACATGAAATAAACATACTGAAACAAGGAGATTTTTATGGAAAACAAATTTGCACCCGAGCTTATTGAAAAGGCAAAACAAGCAAAAACCCCCGAAGAGCTGTTGTCTCTTGCAAAAGAAAACGGCGTTGAACTGACCGAAGAGAGCGCGGCAGCGTATTTTGACCGGCTGAACCCCAAAACAGGCGAGCTTTCCGAGAGTGAGCTTGACAACGTTTCCGGCGGCGGTTGCCTCAGTGATGACCCCTACGATACTTGTATGGCGGACGGCTACTGTTTGTCCGACTATGTCTGCAACCGTTGCGGCACAAGGGGTATTGACTTTAGCACCGGCGTGTTGCGTTGTTCCGGATGTTTTGCAAGCGACCCCCGCTGTCGGAACTGTATGAACAGTATTGGGGATAAGAGCGGTTCGGTATTAAAATGCAAGGTTCATCCGAGGCCCTGCTAAAGAATATTTTAAATTGTACAGAGAGGATTCAAAGACGGAAATGAACAAAGAATTGCTTGCAAAAGCAAAAGAAATGAAAACTCCCGAGGAGCTTATGGCTCTTGCCAAAGAAAACAATATTGAGCTTACCGAAGAAAAAGCAAAGGAATACTTTTCGAAGCTTCATTCCGAAACAGGTGAGATCTCCGATGACGAGCTTGACAACGTTTCCGGCGGCTGTGGCGGCGGATATGTTGCCGGCAGACCCCATCCTCAATTCGGCGTTGGTGAATCCGTTCTTTATATTTGCGGCTGGTTGGGAGGAGACAGGATAACCGCGTCCGCCAAGGTCGTGAAGAGAAGCTATGAAAACGACGCATGGTATTATACCCTGAAAATACACGACGGAAGTGAAATAACGCTAAGCGAGTCGTATGTAATAAAGAGCTGAGAACAAGACAGCTTTTACAAAATAAATTTGAGGCAAGGAGATTTTTATGCAAAACAATCAAGAGCTTTTCGCAAAAGCAAAGGAAGCAAAAACCCCCGAGGAGCTGTTGTCTCTCGCGAAAGAAAACGGCATTGAAATGACCGATGAGAGCGCAAACGCATATTTTGAAATCATACATCCGAAAGCCGGCGAGCTTGCAGACGACGAGCTTGACAATGTATCCGGCGGTGGCTGCCGCAAGAGCGACGGAAGACTTGTAGTTTCCGCCGGCTATTCATGCGGGTATTGGGAATGCAACAAATGCGGAGTGAAATGGAAAAGTGCCGGTTACGGTACTTTTAAGTGCAGTAGGTGCGGAAAATCATCACATTGCAATAACTGCTACTGGTGCTCATATGAAAAAGGGCTTTGGCTTTGCAATAACAAGGATAAATAAGTCGGTACAAACAGATGCGTTATATTTTGAACCCCAATATTGCACTGCGCTCCTGGATGTTTGTACCGTACGCCTATTATATCAAAGGTGAGCGGAATGCGCAGGGCTTAAAAAAAGATGAATTTGAATTTCTGTCGGCGTGCGACGGCAAGACCGAGCTGCCTACCGAAAAAGAGAGTGCGATTGCGCATGATCTGATCGAAAAAGGCTTTATCCGCAAGGCAGAGCCGGGCGAGAGTATCTCCGATTGGAGTCGTGTCCGAGCTTTTGATAATCGCTACTTCCCTGCCATGAATCTGATGATAACGGGCAAATGCAATTACAATTGCATCCACTGCTTCAACGCGGCGGACAATGCTCCGCTTATGAGCGAGTGGAGCATGGACGAGATGAACAGTCTTCTTGATCAGGCGCGCGATTGCGGCATCAACGCTTTTACGATCACAGGCGGCGAGCCTATGCTGCATAAAAATTTCTTTGAAATTTTAGAGGGTATCTACTCGCGCGGAATGTTTGTCGAGGAGCTGAACACAAACGGATATTTCATAAACCAACAGGCGCTTGACCGCATGAAGGCTGTCGGCTGTATGCCGCTTATGAAAATATCCTTTGACGGCATAGGTTATCACGATTGGATGCGAAATCACAAAGGCGCCGAGAAAACGGCGCTGGATGCAATTTCTCTCTGCATCAAAAACGGCTTTCGTGTCAAGGTGCAGACAAATATGAATCGCCGCAATTGTGATTCCATGCTTGAAACGGCAAAAATGCTTGATTCCATGGGTGTGGATGAAATGCGCATTATCCGCACGACCGAGGCGCCCCGCTGGGTACAGAACGCCGGCGACGCCTGCCTTACCTTTGAAGAATATTTTGATAAAACGATTCTTCTCTGGCAAGAATACGCGTCGGAAAGCCATTATATGAACCTGACCGTATGGCAGCTCGGAACGCTTTACCCGGACGCCGGATTTTATACGCTTACCGCAGTAAATTCCTGCACGGGCAAATATCGCGGAAGCTCCCCGGTATGCAAAGGAACCCGCGGAATGGTCGCGGTAGGTGCAAACGGCAACGTCTATCCCTGTCATCAGATGTCGGGATATTACGAGCAGCACGGCGATATTCTCGGCAATGTAAAGCAGGTGTCGCTCCAAAGCTTACTTTCGGGTGGAAAATACCTCGACGAGGTATGCACAACGCTTGAAGTATTGCGCAAAGAGAACAAAAAGTGCGGCAATTGCACATATTTTGAGCTTTGCAACGGCGGCTGTCGCGCCATAGCATTGGCGCTTACGGGAGACAAGCTCGGAATCGACCCGTCAAAATGCTTTTTTTGGGAAAACGGATATGCCGATAAGGTTGCAAAGGCTCTTCCGGATTACAGAACCAATATATAACATATCAACGTATTCTACATAAAAAAGGTGCTGTTAAAAACATCGGGTTTTTAACAGCACTTTTTGCATTATTTGCAATCAGTCTCACATAAGCTTGCGGATAAGAGCCTTAAGATCCTCGACCGACGCTTCCTTCGGGTTTCCGGGGGCGCAGGCATCGGCGTGTGCCGATTCTGCAAGGAAGTCAAGGTCTTCTTCCTTTATTGCGGGAAGCTTGGTCGGTATTCCGACATCTATGCTGAGCTGACGGACGGCATCAATTGCAGCCTTTCTGTATTCCTCAACACTCATACCGGTCGTATCGACGCCCATCGCCTCAGCAACGTATTTGAGCTTGTCGCCCGTGACATCGGCGTTATATTCCATAACAATAGGAAGCATCATAGCGCAGGCAACACCATGCGGTGTGTCATAGACCGCGCCGAGTGTGTGTGCGACCGAATGTGCGATGCCAAGTCCCACGTTTGAGAACGCCATACCCGTGACATACTGTCCGAGAGCCATGCCTTCTCTGCCCTCCGGCTCGTTGCGGACAGCGGCGCGAAGGTTCTTTGAGATCAGGCGGATCGCCTCAAGGTTAAGGCAGTCGGGAAGCTCCCATGCCGCTCTGGTGGTATATCCTTCAATCGCGTGGGTAAGCGCGTCCATACCGGTTGCGGCAGTGAGCCCCTTCGGCATGGTCGACATCATATCGGGATCGACCACGGCAATATCGGGAATATCGTTGGTGTCAACGCAGACAAATTTGCGTTTGCGTTCGACATCGGTAATTACATAGTTTATAGTAGCCTCAGCGGCTGTACCTGCGGTCGTCGGAACGGCAATTGTGAAGGCCGTGCGGTTCTTGGTCGGCGCAACGCCCTCAAGGCTGCGCACATCGGCAAATTCGGGATTGTTTATAATAATGCCGATCGCCTTACCGGTATCCATGGAAGAACCTCCGCCAATAGCGATCATATAGTCCGCACCTGATGCCTTGTAGGCAGCAACGCCGGATTTGACATTTTCGATGGTCGGATTCGGCTTGATATCGGAATAGATTTCGTAAGCCATTCCCGCAGCATCGAGAAGATCGGTGACCTTTTTCGTAACACCGAATCGGAGCAGATCGGGGTCGGAGGCAATAAATGCCTTCTTGAAGCCCTTCGCGGCTACAATGCCGGGAATTTCCTTAATAGCACCCTTGCCGTGATATGAGACAGCATTAAGAACAAAACGGTTTACCATGATAAAGACCTCCTGAAATTCATTTTTTACTCGTGATTTTCACATTTCCGAGCTTGTCTGAATTATAGCATACCTGTCCGCAAAAGTCAATGAAAGCAATGTGTAGCTTAACTGAAAATACGATGAAGCCGCTTTATTTCATCACTTTGTCAAAGCTCCTGCGGACATGTTAAGAGAGAAAAGTAAAAATTCCCATGCTTACGCACAGGAATTTTGTGGTTACAGATCAATTTAGATATCTGAATTTTTTCAGTCAATCGGAGGTGCCGCCGGGTGCCTTTCTCCATTGGTAAAACAGGGCTTGCAAATGACCGCGATCTTCCGGACTTGCGGAACCATGCGTGTAAACGGAAACTATGTATCCAAGCTACCGATATAGCAGTTTACGGCAAAAGGCAGCTCTGCCAACACGTTTCCAAAATATTTATGAAAAACCATCTTGCACCTGCTTACATATGCATCGAAGTTTGCCTCATTTGGCAACGGCGCAGTAGCAGAGGAAAGCAAATTATTGATGTATCTTTCCTCATCAAAGGATTGCGTATATTCAAAACAGATGTGTTCTGTAAATCCTGTGCCAAAGAAAGCTTTTGCATCGTCCAGATCATGCATGGAATAATGCTTGATTCCGTCAATTCGTTTGTCCGATTCGCTGTTGTTCACTATTCTCAAAATCGCTACGTGCTTTTTGTTTTTCAATATGCGCTTACACTCTGTGCTGAATTTGTCCTTGTCAAACCAGTGGAATGCGGTGCCGACAACTGCCGCATCGCAGGAAAGCGGAGGAATGCCGGTATCTTCAGCACTGGCTTTCAGACATATCGCATTTTGATATGGAGAAAGATTCTTACACAGTTCAAAAAACATATCCGCATTCGGTTCTACGGCATACACAGTGCCGCAAACCGCGAGAAATGGCTTTGTAAGTATGCCTGTTCCTGCACCGATATCGGCAATAACGCTGTCTACACGCAAATTGAATTTTTCAACCAAATAATCAATACACTCTTGCGGGTACAATGGTCGGCTGTTGTAGAATTTGGCTTTGCCGTTAAAATTGTCTTCGTTAGCCATGACTGCCCTCCTTCATCGTATGGTGAGTGCTACGGACTCTCCGCTTACAAAATGATTGTATCATAATTCTTTGCATTTGTCAATCGGTTTTATATGTTCGGGTTCGGATGCATCACAAACACATGTGTGAAAAAAAGCACCGGACAAGAATGGCCGGTGCCGGAGAAATCTCTCGGAATCTCCGTTTTTCTCTTGTTTTCGTGCCTGAATCTAAATCAGACACGCATCAGAACTGGGATAGCTGGACTCGAACCAGCGGAATGTCAGAGTCAAAGTCTGATGCCTTACCACTTGGCTATACCCCAATGACTTTTAGAGTATATCATATTATACTTAAATTGTCAACAATTTTTTGTAACTTTTATTATCAAAATTGACCTTAATCCACCCTGTCAACTATAAAAACAGTTGACAAGTATGCGGGATGATGATATAATTAAAACAATTATGCGCACAGCGCTCAACAAACGAAAAGGAAGCCAAACATTATGGAATGGACATCTTTAAACGATCTGAGAGAAAAGTATCTCTCGTTCTTTGAATCCAAAGGACATCTGAGACTGCCCTCATTCTCTCTCGTACCAAACAATGATAAATCACTTTTGCTCATCAACTCCGGTATGGCACCGATGAAGAAATATTTTACACGCGAGGTCGAGCCGCCGAGCAACAGAGTTACGACCTGCCAGAAATGTATCCGTACTCCCGACCTTGAAAGAGTGGGACACACGGCAAGACACGGCACATTCTTTGAAATGCTCGGAAACTTCTCTTTCGGCGACTATTTCAAAAACGAAGCTATTCCGTGGGCATGGGAATTTCTTACCAAGGTCCTTGAGATTCCGGAGGACAAGCTTTGGCCGTCGGTTTACGAAAAAGACGACGAGGCATATGAGATCTGGAACAAGGTCATAGGCGTTCCTGCCGAAAGAATAGTACGTCTCGGAAAAGAAGACAACTTCTGGGAACACGGTTCGGGTCCCTGCGGCCCCTGCTCGGAGATCTATTTTGACCGCGGAGAAAAGTACGGTTGCGGCTCGCCCGACTGCAAGCCCGGCTGCGACTGCGACAGATATATGGAGATCTGGAACAACGTCTTCTCGCAGTTCAACAGCGACGGCAACGGTCACTACACCGAGCTTAAAAACAAGAATATCGATACCGGTATGGGTCTTGAGCGTCTTGCCTGCGTTATGCAGGGTGTCGACAATATGTTTGAGGTCGACACGGTACGCAAGATTCTCGACAAGGTATGCGAGATATCCGGAAAAGCCTACGGTGCGGACAAGGACGACGATATTTCTATCCGCGTTATAACCGACCATGCGAGAAGCGCTATGTTCATGATCTCGGACGGCGTTACACCTTCAAATGAAGGACGCGGCTACGTTCTGCGCCGCATTATCCGTCGCGCCTGCCGCCATGGAAAGCTTCTCGGTATAAATCACCCGTTCCTTGTTGACGTTGTAAATGTTGCTATCGGCGAAAGCTGCGGAGCTTATCCGGAGCTTACCGAAAGAGGAGACTACATCAAAAAGCTTCTTTCCATCGAGGAGGAGCGCTTTGATGCCACAATAGATGCCGGACTTTCGATACTTACAAACCTTATCGGCAGTGCGCTTCACGAGCACGTCGATACGATCTCCGGCGAGGAAGTATTCAAGCTCTATGATACCTTCGGCTTCCCGATTGAGCTGACACGCGAGATTGCTGCCGAAAGCCATCTTGAAATAAACGAAAACGATTTCAACCGTCTTATGGCAGCGCAGAAAAAGCGTGCCCGTGAAGCAAGAGGAAACAATGGCGGTTGGAGCGAGGCTTCAAAAACTCTTATCTCCGGGCTTCCGAAAACAGAATTCACCGGCTACACCGATTTCCGTTCGGACGCAAAGATAATTGCCATAATTGTTGATGACGAGCTTGTCGACAGCGTAAGCGAGGGCAACGCAACCGTTATTCTTGACCGTACCCCCTTCTACGGCGAGGGCGGTGGACAGGTCGGCGATACCGGAACGATATATGAAGGCAACCGTCTTATGAATGTTTCGGATACAAAGAAATCCGACGGAATATATATGCACCTCTGCACGGTCGTAAACGGTCTTTTCTCGGTAGGCGACAGCGTTAAGGCGGATATTTCCGACGCACGCCGCCGCGCGATTGCGAGAAACCACTCTGCGGCTCACCTGCTTCAGTCAGCTCTCCGCAAGGTTCTCGGAGAACACGTTTCGCAGGCAGGCTCATATGTCAGCGACCGTATATGCAGATTCGACTTCAGCCATTTCGCGCCCATGACGGAAATGGAGCTTCACGAGGTCGAGGCGATAGTCAACAGCTTTATTCTCGCCGCAAGAAATATTGAGACCATTGAAACGGATCCGGAGACCGCGCGCAAAATGGGTGCGACCGCTCTGTTCGGCGAAAAATACGGAAAGACCGTCCGCATGGTAAAAATGGCAGACTTCTCTACCGAGCTTTGCGGAGGTACACACTGCTCGAGCACCGGTGAGATCGGACTTTTCAAGATCGTATCCGAATCAAGTGTTGCCGCAGGCGTTCGCCGTATCGAAGCGGTAACGGGTACAAATCTGCTTTGGCTCATATCAGACAAGGACAAGCTCATTGCGGAGACCGCAAAGGCTCTCAAGGTTCAGAATCCATCCGAAATTGCACACAGAGCCGAAGCTCTGAACACCGAGCTTTCGGCTGCAAAGCACGAGATCGAGGCGCTCAATACCAAGCTTGCATCCTCCAAGCTCGGCGATATCGTTAACGGCGCAGTTAAGGTCGGAAATGTAAGACTTGTAACCGCATACGTCGAAAGCATGGATATGAACGCCGCAAGAAGCCTTGCCGATGAGATCAAGGCAAATTACAGCGATATGGTGGCTGTCATTGCGGTTTATGCCGGAGAAAAGCTCAACTTTATCGCAGTTGCCGGAAAAGATGCAATCGCAGCAGGCGCTCATGCAGGCAAGCTTGTGGGCACGGTCAGCGCCGTTACAGGCGGCAAGGGCGGCGGACGTCCCGACAATGCAATGGCAGGCGGACGTGATGCCGACAAGATAGACCAGGCTCTCGCGGCTGCAAAGGATGCGCTCGCGGCAATGGTCGGCTGACGGCATACGTCAACAGACACCGAACAGTAAATTAACATTATACGGCGGGGTACGACTCTTTTGGAAGTTTATCCCGCCGTTTTGAAGATATGTGACTGCCATTTCCAGGCATTGCCGAACAGCCAAGAAATCGAAAGGCAAAAGAAATCAAAAAATCGAAAGAAAGCTTTCATAAAAAAGTAAGGGTATTATTATGGAAACAAAAAATATTCGGAAAAAGACGTCGGGAGCAATATCCAAAACGTCTCTCAGATGCTTCTGTCTGCTTCTCATCGCGGCGCTGACAATATCCGCATTTGCATCCTGCAAGTCTCATACGGACGGAATCGAACCTGACGAGACCGGAGGTCACAATAACAACGATGAAGGCAGGACAAAGGTCACAGTCTATGTTGATGAGACCGCATATGAAGAAATAAACCAGCTGGCAAACGAGTATTCGGCTTATAATAAAAAAGTACGCATATCCGTTGAAAAGATCCCGAATGCCGGCTCGGCAAGCAACAAAATGAACAGTGACCTTATGAACGGTGTGGCTGCCGATCTTATAATAGTCACAGACGGCACAAATCTCAACACGCCGCGGCTCATCTCCGAGGGAAAATTTGCCGACATCTATGTGCTGAACGAAAGTTCATCTGTCATTGATTTTTCTAAATACAATCAGGCGGCGCTTAACGCCTGCACGGTTGACGGAAAGCTCTACTTCTTCCCCTTTTATTACAGCATCCCGGTTCTGACCTATGTCAAAAGCTATATAGGCGATACCGGACTTAAGCTTGACGGAAGCTTTTCGGATTTTGTCGCAAGTGCGGAAAACTATAACGGGCTTGTATTCAAAAACGCGCCGTCCTTCTCCAAGCTTTATATCCAGCTCGGATATGATCTCATTGATTACAGAACGGGCAAATGCGAGCTTAACAACGAAAAAATGGCTAAACTCGTGCGGGACTACGGAAAGCTCTTGCCCGATATTCTGAAGGATCCCGACAAATATGTGCCGCCGAAGGGTGATTATTCGGACGGCGATGCAGGCGCCATAGCCGCAGAGGACTATGTTTTCATCAACAACAGCAAATACTCCGGTCCTGAATGCAATATTGACTATGTTGACGGAATAGTAAAGCTGCTTGAAAGAGCATTCCTTTCAGCCGATGCCACGGCATTTCCGGGCAGTAAGAACAGCGACGGAAAGCTTACCGCTGCCTGCGGATGGTATGCCGCTATAAACGCAAACGCACAGAACACGGACACAATACTCGCTTTTCTCAAGTATATTTCCGACTTCAACATGGGCTTTGACTGGTCGGCGCTCGGCATCACCACGCAGGAGGAATACAACACCTGTATCAGAGACAAGATCTATGGCAGAAAGGTCACCTATCCGAAGGATTTCTACGACGACGATTTCAGGAACGACATAGCAAGCGGTCTCTCCGAAGAATTCATCAACAATTATTACGGTTGCTTTGACAGCGTTTCGTCCTGCCAGCTTATTGATTACAACATCAGAGCGCGCCTTGACAGAATATGTACGGACGTATATGTAAACGGTATATCCGTCGAAGAAGCGCTTGCAAGCGCAGAGCAGCAGATAAAAAGCTATCTCAATCCGTAAACCGTAATTTTAATTAAATACAAAAAAGCAATGCTGTCCGCGGGCTCATTTAAGTCTCGGAGCATTGCTTTTTTTACTTTATAATTGGGAAATCAACCGTCAAAGCTTACTGCGTCGTCAAAAAGCTTTTCGACCTCTGCGGACGGTTTTTTGCCCGCAAGCGTTACAGCTATCGCTACTGCCATTCCGACGATAAAGCCGGGAACGATCTCATATATTCCGGTATATGATTTTATAAATGCAAGCCAAAGGACATCGGAAACGGCTCCGGCGATTATTCCCGCAACGGCTCCTCCGTATGTAAAGCGTTTCCAGAACAGCGAAAGGATTATAGCCGGACCGAATGCGGCGCCGAACACACCCCATGCGTTTTCAACAAGGTTCATGATAGAACCGCTTGCGGGATTGAAGGCTATTAAGGTCGCAGCAATCGCAATAACAAGAACTACACCGCGAGAGAGCCACGAAAGCTCTTTTTCCGAAGCGTTTTTTCTGAATACGGGCTTGTAGACATCCGAAACGAGTGCGGAAGCCGAAACGAGCAGCTGTGAATCCGCGGACGACATCGACGCGGCAAGTATTGCGGAAAGAAGTATGCCCGAGGTGAAATCGGAAAAGAGGAATCTCACCATTTTTATGAATACAAGCTCACTTGTCTCGGCGTTAAGCTCGGGCAGAAGCACACGTCCGACAAGTCCGACGCCGACAGCGGATATAAGTATAAGGCAGGTCCATGAAGAGCCGATTATTGCGGATTTTTTGACCTCCTTTGAGGATTTGACCGACATATATCTTACTATGATGTGCGGAACCGCGAAATATCCGATTCCCCAGCCAAGCCCTGAAATTATATCGGAAATACTTTTCCAATCGAAATTCCCGGAGGAAAGGAAGCTCCAATAATGATCGGGAAGCTCTGTTTTGACAAGAGAGCCCGAGACCTCGGGATTTTTAAGTGCAAAGAGCGCAATAATAGGTGTGACAAGCAGGGCGGCGAGCATTATAAGTCCCTGAACAACGTCGCTCCAGCAGTCCGCGCTGAAGCCGCCCAGAAATGTGTAAACTATCGTGATGGCTGCCGCTACAAGCATAGCTACCTTCTGATCCATTCCGAACACGGTATTGAAAAGTATTCCGCAGGCTTTGATGCTTGAGGCTGCGTATATAGTATAAACGAATATAAAAACTATCGCGCAGACTATCTGAAGCGCAAGGCTCTTGCTTTTGAATCTGTTTGTCAGATATTGCGGAAGCGTTATTGAATCGTTTGCAACTATGGAAAAATTACGCAGTCTTTTCGCAATAAGTACCCAGCTTAAGATCGTACCGATCGCAAGTCCGATAGCTATCCATACCTGACCCATCCCGAGCAGAAGTATCGAGCCGGGAAGCCCCATAAGTACCCATGAGCTCATATCCGATGCGCCGGTGCTGAGAGCCGCAACAAGCGGGCTTATAGTTCGCCCCCCGAGGAAGAAATCTTTGTCACCCTTTCCTTTGGACTTTATAAAGAAGAATACTCCTATGCCCATCATGGCAATAAAGTATATTATGAATGCAAGTATTTCGCCGTTTTTCATACTGCCGGATTCCTTTCCTATCAAAAAAAATGATATTTAACATGAATAAAATTGATGACAAAATTATACCACTTTACCTTATTAATATCAATACGCAGAAGCAACAAAATTTCAAGCAAATATCAGATAATATATAACGAATCTCACAAATATATAATACTGCAGTAAAAAGGCTGTCACACCCATAAGTATGTGACAACCTCAGTATTTCAATTTTTACTGCAAAAATGATCTGAAAAGTTCAGACCTCTTTTTCAAAAATCAGGTCCATTTCCTGTATATGCCCGGTTCCGCGTTGCTTGGTCGGGATAAAGCCCACATATCTCCAACCTCTTTCGGCTCTTTTGTCAATTATAAACCGATAATCTTCAACGGCATATATGTTGCCCGATCCGAGCCCCCATCCGTCAAATTCAAAGCTTACTGTCTCGTGTTCATATGTGTACATAAAGCTTTCTCCTAATAAAATCAGATGTTATTTATCAGGTTTGTCGTCCGTTTTTTGAGCGGAACAATGATTTCCCGGATACCTTAAAATAAAGCTTACTCGAATTTATCGCACAGCGACGCGCCGATAACCGTACAGTAACGCGCGTTTTCGGGAATAAGGAAATTATACCCAAAGCTTGCCTGCATTCCCTCAAAAACCTTTCCTATCGGTTCAAGCTCCGCAAGGTTTCCGGTCAGGACGATATTTTTAAGTCCGAAGCTGCGCGCCGCAAACACTGCCATCATACCGATGGTTTCGGAGACCATATTGACGATTCCGAGGGCTATATCATGTCGGTTGGCAAGGTCGCTTAACTTTCCGAAATTTGCGGCAGTCAGGTTTCCGTTCATCTCGGGAAACTGCCCCTGCTTTGATATATCGTTGATGCGAAGATCGACGTTTGAGAGATCGCCGCCGTCACACATTGACACGATATGCTCCACGGTATCAAGACCGAGAATCTTTTTTGAAAGTCCGGCAAGCGTGCCGCCGCCGACGCCGGTACCGCCGAGATATTCGATCTCGGTCTCTCCGCCCTTAAGCCTTTTTGCGTGTATGAGCGCCGTTCCCGTCCCCATACTTACTACCACGGCGTCGTCAAGCCCGGAAAGATACAGTCCGCCGAGCCCGATCGCGGAAAACTCCGACACTCTGCGGCAGTCAAGTCCGTATATAGGCTTGGTTATAAACGAGGAGCCGACGCCGGTCATTTTAACGCAGTCAATATCGTCAAGTCCGAGACCGTTATCAAGCGTAAATTTTCCGAAGGCACCGTAAGCAGATGTAACGGGGTCGTTTGCTTTAACGAGCATCGGCTTTATAAGCTCTCCCGTACCCGCTTTGAAGCCGACGATCTTTGTTGTGCTTCCGCCGACATCTATTCCGATTATTGTATTATTTTTCTGTTCAGCGCAGTTATTCAATGGTTTCAATACTGTCATTTTCCGACACTCCGAATAGTTTTTATATGTTGTTATACATTATATCATCATTATCAAAAAAAAGCAATAGTGAATATTTCTCCTTCCCCGGCAACGTCATTTACGAATTTTGATTTTGCCGGTATGCCTGCGGCGGGAATAGGAGCTGACATGGCGGACATATTCTTTATATTAACCCTGTGAGTTAACACGGAATTAATATGTGGCAATTATAATATATGCAATCAAAAACCGACAGTACCGAGAAAGGAATACCGTATGCCGAAATTATTATGTGACCTGCGTTCGTCGTCACTCGGGATGAACACGACGCTCAACATCATTATTCCCGAACAGATAACCGATGATATAACAACCGTATATCTTTTGCACGGTATGTACGGCGACCACACCTCATGGATGTGCGGAACCTCTATCGGAAGATATGCAAACAAGCGCAAGATTGCGGTCATAATGCCCTCAGCCGAAAACAGCTTTTACTGCAATATGAAATACGGATGCAGATATTACGACTATATAGCCGAGGAGCTTATAGAATTCACAAGAAAGCTGTTCCCTCTTTCGCACTCGCGCGAAAAGACCTTTGTTGCCGGGCTCTCAATGGGCGGCTACGGCGCATTCAAAATAGCTTTAAGGTGCCCGGAAATATTCGGAGCCGCCGCATCACTGTCCGGATGCCTTGATATACACACCTCGGTAAATTACTGTGACTGGCCGGAAATCGCCGTATGCAATTGGGGCGAAGATTTCAGGACCTGCATCAAAGGAACCGATGACGATCTTTTCCACCTGATCGAAAGCTTCCCCGCAGATATGCCGAAGCCGCGCCTGTATTCGACCTGCGGCACCGAGGATATTCTCCATGCCGAGAACACAGCCTTCAGAGATTTCATGGTCGACAGGGGCTTTGACTATTCATATAACGAAGGACCGGGAAAACACAATTGGGCATTCTGGGACAAATGGATCGACCGCGCCTTTGAATTTATGATGCCGACCGAAAAATAAACCGAATAAACACAAAAGCTGTGGCTTGTATATGAGCCACAGTTTTTATTTAAATATTCAATTGTTCAATTTTATACTCCTTATATCTGAAAATGCTTTAATAAATGTATTTTACAATTTTATCTGTTAAGTGGAGCAAATCTGTCTTAATATTTACATAAATATTACATAAAGCGTCATAATTCAAGTTTCCGCGGGATCGAATGTAATATCAACAATATATTTCATATTGCCTTTTTTGCCTGTGTCAATACTTACGAGTGCATTTTCAAGCGAAGACTTGATATCTTCCTCCTGTCCCTGAAGCTCGGTGGGCAGACAAACGTCAAATTCCAGGCGTGTGGCGCAGTCCCCGGAGGTCATTCTGAAATCATGGACGGTCAGACGCTCGTCTCTTATCTGCAATATTGTATTTACAAGATGCTTCATACGGTCGCTTGCTGGATCATCCGTAATAACAGGATCATAATGGACGACGAGATGAACGCCGAACCTTTTCTGACATTCGCGTTCGATATTGTCGATTATACGGTGGCAGACCAGCGGATCCTCGTCCTTATCAAGCTCTACATGGATGCTTGCGAAACAGCGGTCATGACCGTAGTCATGTACAAGAAGATCATGGCAGCCTATTATCTTTGGCTGTGAATCTATATATTCTATAATATTTTTTCGCAATTCGGGTGACGCGCCCTCGCCGAGCAGCGGAGAAATTGTCTTTTTTACAAGCGATATCCCGCCCGCAAGCACAAACACCGACACGGCAAGTCCCGCAAAGCCGTCTATTCTGATATCGGCAAAATGCTCTGTAATTGCCGATATCAATATGACCGTAGTTGCTATAACGTCGTTGCGGCTGTCCTCGGCGGTTGCCGTCAGGGTTTCCGAGCCGATCTTCTTGCCGGTCACCGCTCCGGAAATCGCAAGTGCAAGCTTGACCGCTATCGAAGCCGCAAGTATGCAAACGGTCACGGTATTCAGCTCGACAGGCGTAGGATCAAATATTTTTTCAAGTGAATTCTTAGCAAGCTCCGCACCGACCACGATTATCATTATCGCGACGGTCAGAGCGGATATATATTCGTATCTGGCATGACCGAACGGATGGTCGCCGTCCGCAGGCTTTTCCGACAGTCGGAACCCTACAAGAGTCACAATCGAGCTTACCGCATCGGAGTAGTTATTCAAAGCGTCGGCAATTACGGAAACCGAAGCTATGGAAATTCCCGCTATGAGCTTCCCCGTAGCAAGCAGAATATTTGCGATCATTCCGACAAGCCCGAAGGTTTTGCCGATCTTTGCCCGTTTTTTTTGATTTATTTCGTTTTTTTCTATAACTGCATTTTCGCTTTTTATCATAATGATACGCTCCGATCTTTTGGCAAATTATTAATCAATTCTTATCTTTGCTTGGTTCGGCGACCGTTTTCGCAATTTCAGATAAATATTTTCCCGGTGACATCCCTGTCTTTTTCTCAAAGCATTTATAAAAATATGGCGGATCATAGAACCCGAGCGATTCGCAGATAGCCTCTATTGTGACCTCTGATGAAACAAGCATCTCTTTGGCGCGTTCTATACGACGCTCGTTGATATATAGTACGGGAGATACTCCGATCTCTTTACAAAACATTCTTCTGAAGCTTGATTCGCTCATAGCAAAACGTCCGGCAAGCTTTGAAACGGCTTCAAGAGTGCCGAGATTTTCTTCAATATAGTCCAGAACCATTGGAAAAATTGGTTGCTTTGAGCTAAACGGAAATGCAGAATTACGAGATATTTTTACAAGCAAGCTATAAAAGCTTTCAAGACGCAAAAACGAATTTCTTCCGCAGGCGGTATCAATCGCTTTTTCAAATGCTGTTTGCAAACCGGCGCCGGCTTGTCTAAGTAATATTTCCGGTTTATCAGAAAGTATGATACGGTCTCCGGTGTTATTGCGAAATGAAAAATTGATAAGCAGAGTATTGACACGTTCATCTTTACTGTCTGCGCAAAACGAAACAAGATAATTACACCCCTCCGGAATAGATACGATTGATCCGGCATCAACTGAAACTTTTCTGCCTTCAAATATGTATTCGGCAATACCGGACAGTATAAGTGTCAGCCCGCTATCCGGACGTTTTGTTTCGGTATAACTGTAAAATGCTTTATCCCTCCAATGTTGACGAAGTCCGCATATTCCCGTTACAATATAATCATTATTGTATTCAATCTCATTCAATCTCATAACCTTCAAAGCATTTTACCCCAATATTATTTATATCAAATTATTATAACCCTTTTGACCGAAAAATACAATAATTATATCGGATGATACATTGAATAATATTCCGGAAAAATGTAAAATTGTATTACAAATTTATATTTTAAGCAAAGAAAGGATAATTCAAGTATGAACCGCATTTCCCTTCAAATGTATACGCTCAGAGAATACACAAAAACGATATACGATTTTGAAAATACACTTGAAAAATTATCAGACATAGGTTTTCGCACGATTCAATATTCGGTCGCACGCGGCTTCGATAGTCGCAAAATTGCTGATATACTGAATAAATTCAACATAATGAACGACTCGGTATTTGCCGATTTCAAGGAACTCGGAGATAATTCTAAAGCCGTTCTTTCGGATTGCGAGCTGTTTGGCACGGACTATGTGCGGATTGCCTCTATGCCGCGGGAAAACGCAAAATCGGCAAACGGATATCGTGAGTTTGCGCATTATCTGAATTGCCGGACCGTTGATCTTAAAAGGCATGGAAAAAAACTTCTCTATCATTTCCACGCATATGAATTTCGCCGTTTCGGCGACAAATGCGGAATTGATATATTCATGGACGAAAGTGATCCGGAGGTAGTTGAGCTTATTCCCGACACGCACTGGATTCATTCGGGCGGAAAGGAAATAGTACCGTTTCTTGAAAAATACAGGAAACGCTTCGACTATATACACGTAAAGGATTATGCGATAGGAGAACGACTTGAAAAAATCGAATACCGTCCGATATATTTTGCACCGGTCGGTGAAGGAAACCTTGATTGGAAGCAAATAATCGATTACTGCGTGGCACACGGTACAAAAAGCTTTGCTATTGAACAGGACGACTGTTACGGACGTGACCCGTTTGACTGCGTCAGGTCAAGCTATGAATTTTTAAAGGAAATGGGGCTCGATTAAAATGGAATTTAAACGTGTCAGAACCGCCGTCATTGGTTGCGGAATGATATCAAACAAATATTTTGAAAATATAACCAAACGTTTTCACATACTTGATATTGTCGGGTGCTCGGATATTGTATCGGAAAAATCTGCGGCATCAGCAGAAAAATACGGCATACGGCAGATGACTAACGAGGAAATACTGTCCGATCCCTCAATTGAATTGGTACTCAATCTTACTTACGCATCGGCACACTATAATGTAAGTCGTGCAATCCTTTCTGCCGGAAAGCACTGTTACACAGAAAAAATGATGGCTTTAACCCTTGAAGAAGCAGCTGAGCTTGGCAGAATAAGTCGCGAAAAAGATGTATATTTTGCTTGTGCTCCGGATACATTTCTCGGCGCATCTCAACAGACGGCAAGATATATAATTGATTGTGGATTTATCGGCGAGCCGATTACAGCAACGATAAATCTTGAGCGCGGGTATCATATGACAAAAACAGACGAGGAGGACATACGACGCAAATTTTCGGTAATGTATCCGGGTGGCGGAATACCGTTTGACATGGGGGGATACTATCTGCACGAGCTATTCAACATTGCCGGACCAATCAAATCGCTGTCCGGCTATTCATACACGAGAAAAGCGCATCGCTCATACCTCAATCCGAGGAATAAACTTTTCGGCGAAGACTTCTTTGTCGACACACCCAACACTATAAGTTCCTGTATAAAGTTTAAAAACGGACTTCTGTGCAATCTCAGTATTTCATCGGAATATCACTACACGGCGCAGGAATTCACAATATACGGAACAGAGGGAATTTTATATCTCGGAGACCCGAACAATTTCGGGGACAAGATTTATATTTCGCGCAAAGATGACAGTAATGAGCGTTTTGAGTTTCCTTTATCACACCCGTTTTCGCGGGAAAGTCGCGGCATTGGCGTAGCAGACATGGCATGGGCTATACGCACAAATAGAAAACCAAGGATAAGCTTTGAAATGGGATATCACGCTCTTGAAGCTATTCTCGGAATTGCCGAGAGCGACAGAACCGGGCAAAGAATTGAGTTTTCCACCGACTTTGAGCGTCCCGCGCCGATATCTTCGGAATTCTACGACGGCACAGCTGAAGAATATAGCTTATATTTACATAAGTAAACAAATGACGGCTGCTAAAAACATTAAGTATTTAACAGCCGCATTTGCTATATTTATACTAAATTTTATACTTTCAAAGGCGGATATTCGACCGTATCGCCTTGATAAATTCCTCGGAATCGGCAGCTCTGACCTTATTTGCAAATTCTCCGTCGACAAGTCCCACGAGGTCTTTTGTCATTATTCCGCTGTTGAGCGTTTCGAAGCAGGCGCTCTCAAGCGCGTCCGCAAAGCGGCAAAGCCCGTGAATTCTGTCAAGCTCGCCCCTCTTGCGCAGGGCTCCGGACCACGCGAAAATGGTTGCCATCGGGTTGGTCGAGGTGCGTTCGCCCTTAAGATATCTGTAATAATGTCTGGTTACAGTTCCGTGTGCCGCTTCGTATTCATACTTTCCGTCGGGGGAAACAAGGACGCTTGTCATCATTGCAAGCGAGCCGAACGCGGTTGAGATCATATCGCTCATAACGTCGCCATCGTAATTTTTGCAAGCCCAGATGAACCCGCCGCGGCTTCTTATAACGCGCGCCACGGCATCGTCTATCAGAGTATAGAAATATTCTATACCGTTCTTTTCAAACTGTTCCTTATATTCGTTTTCGTAGATCTCCTCAAATATCAGCTTGAAGGTCTGGTCGTACTGCTTTGAGATGGTGTCCTTGGTGGAGAACCAAAGGTCCTGTCCGGTCGAAAGTGCGTATTTGAAGCAGGAATGTGCAAACGAGCGTATCGAGCTGTCCTTATTGAACTGTCCGGAAAGCACACCGGCACATTCAAAATCATATATGGTCTCCCGGAAGCTTTCACCATTCTCGCCCGTAAACAAAAGCTCTGCCTTTCCCTTACCCGGCACTCTGTACTCGGTCGCCTTGTATATATCGCCGTAAGCATGGCGCGCTACGGTAATCGGCTTTTCCCAGCCACGCACCATGGGCTTTATGCTGTCGATAAGTATCGGTGTGCGGAATACCGTGCCGTCAAGATACGCTCTGATAGTGCCGTTCGGGCTTTTCCACATTTCCGAAAGTCCGTATTCTTCAACCCGCTGCTTATTCGGCGTTATGGTGGCGCACTTTACGGCGACGCCGTATTTTTTTGTTGCCTCTGCGGATTCAAGCGTCACTCTGTCGTGCGTTCTTTCCCTCTCCGGTAAGCCGAGGTCATAATATTCGGTTTTCAGGTCGACAAACGGAAGTATCAGCTCGTCCTTTATCATTCGCCAGAGAATTCTTGTCATTTCGTCGCCGTCCATCTCGACAAGCGGCGTTTTCATCTGTATTTTCATATCCATTTTCATATCCGTCCGATCAAAAATTTAAACAATATACTTATTTGATTTTCGTGTATTTCAGAAGTCCGCCCGCTCTGAGTATATCGGCGGAACGCGCCGAGAGTGCGCAAAGCAGAGTAAAGCTTTCGCCCGTCGTGAGATCCTTAAGCGTTGCCTTGCCGCTTGTCATGGCGTCGAAAAGTCCGGATATCTCAAGGCTGTCTCCCTGATTCAGCCTGTCGTAATCATCGGGATCTTCAAAGGTCAGCGGAACTATTCCCGCATTCACAAGGTTGGCTGCGTGAATCCTTGCAAAGCTCTTGGTTATCACGGCTTTAACACCGAGATAGAGCGGAACGAGTGCGGCGTGCTCGCGCGACGAGCCCTGACCGTAGTTCGAACCGCCGACTACTATGCTGTATTTGCCCGATTCTCTTATCTTCTTCGCTCTTTCGGAAAAGCTTTCGTCGCAGACTGCAAAGCAAAACTTTGAAAGATACGGAATATTCGAACGGAAAGGCAGAATTTTCGATCCCGCAGGCATGATATGGTCGGTCGTTATATTGTCGCCGACTTTAAGTGCAAGCTCGGCTGTGAGCTTATCTTCAAGCGGCAGAAATTCCGGAAGAGGCTTGATATTCGGTCCGCGAAGCACCTCTACCTTGTCCGCTTCGTCGGCGGGCGCGGGCAGGATAACCGCGCTGTCATTTATCTTAAAGTTGTCCGGCATAACGATCTCGGGATATTCTCCGAAGCTTCTCGGATCGGTAATATGACCCGTCAGTGCCGATACAGCCGCAAGCTCGGGAGAAACAAGATATACCTTTGCGTCCTTGGTACCGCTTCTGCCTTCAAAATTACGGTTAAAGGTTCGAAGCGAAACGCCGCCGGAATTCGGTGAGAAACCCATGCCTATGCACGGTCCGCAGGCACATTCAAGGATCCGCGCGCCCGCTGCTATCATATCCGAAAGTGCGCCGCAGTCGGCAAGCATGGCAAGCACCTGCTTTGAACCGGGGGATACCGACAGGCTGACCGAATCCGCGACCTTTTTTCCTTTAAGGATTGCCGCAACGCGGAGCATATCACGAAGCGACGAGTTTGTACAGGAGCCTATGCAGACCTGATCGACCTTTACATCCGCAAGCTCCGAGGCTTTCTTAATATTATCCGGACTTGACGGACAGGCAACCGCAGGCTCTACCTCTGAGAGGTTTATATCGATTATCCTGTCATATTCGGCGCCGGGATCGGAAGCAAGCGGTATAAAATCCGCTTCTCTGCCCTGCGCGCGGAGAAAATCGCGGGTTATATCATCCGACGGGAAGATCGATGTGGTCGCTCCGAGCTCGGTGCCCATGTTCGTAATGGTTGCGCGTTCGGGAACCGAAAGAGTGCGGACGCCCTCGCCGCCCCACTCGATTATGTAGCCCACCCCGCCCTTTACGGAAAGGATACGGAGTATTTCAAGCGAAACATCCTTTGCGCTTACCCACGGACGAAGCCTGCCGGAAAGATTGACCTTAAGCATTTTCGGCATAATTATCGAATATGCCCCGCCACCCATTGCAACCGCAACGTCAAGTCCTCCCGCACCCATTGCAAGCATACCGATTCCGCCGCCGGTCGGCGTATGGCTGTCGGAGCCTATCAGCGTCTTCCCGGGAATACCGAATCGTTCGAGATGTACCTGATGGCAGATGCCGTTGCCGGGGCGGGAAAAACGTATCCCGTGCTTTTTGGCGACCGTCTGAATATACCTGTGGTCATCGGGATTTTCAAAACCGGTCTGCAATGTGTTATGATCTATATAAGCGACCGAAAGCTCGGTCCTTACGCGGTCGATGCCGATAGCTTCGAATTCAAGATATGCCATGGTGCCCGTGGCGTCCTGCGTCAGCGTCTGATCTATTCTGAGTGCTATCTCCTTCCCCGGCACCATTTCTCCGCCGACAAGATGCTTTTTGATTATTTTCTCCGCTATTGTCAGCGGTCTGTTTGCAATATCAATATCTGTATTTGAATTTCCCATAGGTTATTTTCCTTGTTTAAAATTTATATTTGTACGTTCAGAATGTTTTTCCGAGCTTTTCTATCTGCTCGACAAGCTCGCGGTCGGTAAGCGCACTGCGTCTGCCGTCCTCATATTGAAGATCTATCCACCCCTTCAGAGCAAGCACGAGCGATGAGCGCTTGTCAAGCGCTTTTTCTCCGGTCAGACCGTATTTTTCGTTTATCCAATATGCGATCCCCGCAAGTCCCGAGGTGTTGGTTATGGCAACGCCGGCGGGGCGGTTCAGAAGCTTTTTGGTATTGAAAATATTATATATTTCCTCGTCCTTCATAAGTCCGTCGGCGTGTATTCCCGCGCGGGTAACATTGAAGTTTCTGCCGACAAACGGCGTCATGGGCGGGATATCGCAGCCGATCTCGTTTTTGAAATAGTCCGCTATCTCGGTAATGACCGTCGTATCCATTCCGTCAAGCGTTCCGCGAAGCGAAGCATATTCAAAAACCATGGCTTCAAGCGGAATATTTCCGGTGCGCTCGCCAATCCCAAGCATCGAGCAGTTGACCGCGCAGGCACCGTAAAGCCAAGCGGTCGCGGCATTCGTAACGGCTTTATAGAAATCGTTATGCCCGTGCCATTCAAGCATCTCTGAAGGAACGTCGGAATAGTGCTGAAGTCCGTATATAATACCGGGTACGCTTCTCGGAAGCGCGACCTCGGTATAAGGAATACCGTAACCCATTGTATCGCAGGCGCGGATCTTAACGGGTATGCCGGCATCGCGACTCATCTTCTGAAGCTCGTTCACGAACGGAACGACAAAGCCATAGAAATCCGCGCGGGTGACGTCTTCAAGGTGGCAGCGCGGGATAACGCCTGCGTCGAACGCATCGGAGACTGCGGAAAGATACAGCTTCATAGCCTCGCTGCGCTTCATTTTAAGCTTTTTGAATATATGATAATCCGACGAGCTGACAAGTATCCCGGTCTCCTTGAGTCCGAGATCCTTCACAAGCTTGAAATCCTCGCGGTTTGCGCGGATCCATGCGGTTATCTCGGGAAAAGGAAGTCCGAGCTCCTGGCATTTTTCAAGCGCTTCCCTGTCCTTTTTGCTGTAAATGAAAAATTCCGTCTGGCGGATTATGCCCTTCGGTCCCCCGAGTTTTGACAAAAGCCTGAAAAGCTCGACCGTTTGCTTTACGGTATAGGGTTCGACCGATTGCTGTCCGTCGCGGAAGGTGGTGTCTGTTATCCAGATCTCCTGAGGCATTCCCACGGGAACACGCCGATGGTTGAACGGCACCTTCGGGACGGTATCGTATTCGTATATATCCCTGTAAAGATTCGGCTCGTCGACGTCCTGCAGACTGTACTTGTATGACTTCTGCTCGAGCAGATTGGTTTTCGATGAAATTTCAAGCATTTGATAGGTCTCCTTCTTGCGTTTTGCGCGTATTGCTTCTGCGCACGGTGCAATGTATTATCTGTTTGTACAGTATACTCCTTTTCTTACAAAAATGCAATATTTATTTTTAAAAATTCATTTTATTTTTACAATATCAATTCGGATTGCTGAAATAATTGTTTTTTTGACGGTTTAAATGTTAAATCTTGCAGATTCGGGTAATTCAAGCAATCTGATTCATATAAAGCTTTTTCTCTTTATCATTTTAAATTTAAATCCCTTTATCCGACTTGACAAAATGTCGCCGCGGATTTATAATTATACTGATATAATATTGAATCAACCTTGATATCATACAAAAAAGAAAGGAAGCCGCCGCGATCGTCTCCGGCGGTCGGAAGTCTCGGAATGAACAACCGCCAGCTTGCGGACGTGATGCGTCCGAAAACAATTGATGATATAGTCGGTCAGGAGCACCTTTTCGGTGAGCGCGGCGTTATACGCCGTATGCTCGCGGGCGGACGGATCACAAACATGATCTTCTACGGTCCTCCCGGCACGGGCAAGACCACCGCCGCCACGGTAATCGCCAAGGAATCCGGCATGACCTTCCGCCGTCTCAATGCCACCACTGCCGCGCTGTCGGACGTCAAAGACGTACTGTCCGAAACCGAGGGAATGTTCGGCAGCGGCGGAATACTTCTCTACATCGACGAGATACAGTATTTCAACCGCAAGCAACAGCAGTCGCTGCTTGAATACATAGAGGACGGCAGAGTTACGCTGATAGCCTCGACCACCGAAAATCCTCATTTTTATATATATAACGCCGTCATTTCGCGCTCGTCGCTTTTTGAGTTCAAGCCCGTCGAACCGCGCGATACCGCAAAGGCTCTGCGCCGTGCGGTTGACGCACTCAATGCCGACACCATGCAGCAAAAGACCTGCACGGACGATACGCTGATCTATATTGCCAAACTCGCCGGCGGAGACGTCAGACGTGCGATAGTCCTGCTTGAAAACGCATATTTTGTTGCCGACGGCGAGATAACCCCCGCCGATGCGGATAATTTCGGCAGCGGCGTTGTCAATTTCAACGACGATACGCATTACGACCTGCTTTCGGCGCTCCAGAAGTCAATCCGCGGCTCGGATTCGGACGCGGCGGTGTTTTACCTTATGAAGCTGCTCAAGGCCGGTGAGCTTCTGTCGGCAATTCGTCGGCTCCAGGTGATCGCCGCCGAGGACATAGGGCTTGCCTATCCCTCCGCAATACCGATAGTCCGCGCCTGTTGCGAGTCGGCGCGCGAGCTCGGAATGCCAGAGGCGCAGATACCGCTTGCCGACGCGGCAATACTGCTTGCCACCGCGCCAAAGTCAAACTCCGCATACGTTGCCCTGCACCGCGCCTCTGAGGATATCGACGCAGGACTCGGCGCCGTGCCGCCCGTACACCTGCAAAGCCCTCTTTACAAAGGCTACAAATACCCGCACGACTTCCCCGGTCACTATGTTGCGCAGGACTATCTGCCCGATGATATACGCAAGCGCGGCAGAAAATATTACGAGTTCGGCGAGAACCGCACCGAAAACGCCGCCCGCGAGTACAGCGAAAAGCTAAAGGGCAAAAAATAAAAAGTACAGAGAGCGAAAAACAGATATGAGAATGAACGCTCACCGATATGCGAATGAACACGGCGACATATGTATGATCGGATATATTATGTGCCAATAATGTTATAATAACAGTCCCCCGGCAACAAATTCGGGCTTTTTGCTCCGAAACTGCCGGGGGATTTTTGTATATAGTAAATGATATATAAGCAGCGTATGGATTGCGCATAGATATAGATATTGATATATGTTGCAATATGAGCTGCGATATAACTCATAGGGTAAAATATCAGATTTGATATATATACTTAAAATGCAAAAACTATTGGCTGATATGAAAATTTGATATAGCAAAGGGAGCCCGAAGGCTCCCGAGGGGTAAACTATTAAATTTGGGGGTTAATTAGCCATTATTTTCGCCAGCGGTATTTAATTCAGGAACAACAACAATTATTTTTTTGCTGAAATCGGAGTTAACCAATACTTCACAAGTTTTATTGGTTGCTGTTCCTCCTTCGTTGGTCTCTGTTCCAAATTTCAGAACGTATTTAATAACATTATTTGTTGCCGGATCTGTCTTAGAGACAAATTCAAGATCAGAATCCTTTACACCAAGAACTTTGGCAATCATTTTTTTTGCTTCTGCTGCTTTAGTGGTGTTTGTGCTGATGAAATTTGTTACAGCAGTCTTAGCTTGATTGAGATCAAAATAAGAATCATTCATAATGATAGTCTTTACTTTGCCTCTTTTTATATCGGCTTCTGCGCCTTCGCTAAGAGCATTGTTTGTATATTTGTGAACAGTAAGACGACCATCTGCATCGTAATATACAAATGCTGTGCCTTCTGTTACAACACCGTTTGAACTCATACCGATAACACTTGTCAAAGCGTTTCTTGAATCTTCAAGAGCGCTTGTTTTGTTAGCTTTGCTGATAACATTTGAGAATGTAGGGATAAGAACACCTGCGAGAATGCCGATAACGGCGATAACGATTACAAGCTCTACGATTGTAAAGCCTTTTTTATTATTGAATTTTTTCATGATTATTTTATTATTTTTCTGTGCTTGTGGAATTTAGTTAGCAAAAGTTACTTTGCTTATTTTATCGAATGCTTTTTCAGTAGCAGCAGTGATTGATTCACCACCGATGGTGAGACGACCTTTGACGGTTACTTTCTTTACTGCATTATCCGACTCAATACGAATCACGTCAGATGCTTTAGCATCTTTCAGTGAGGAGTTTAATGTTATTTCAACTGTTGATGTTACATCAGTTATATTAATTTCCTTAGGACCGCCTCTAACTTCACCGAGAATACCGCCGGCTACAAATCCTTTAACTGTTCCGCCGACTGTGCAGTTTTCAACATTAACTACAAGGTTATTATCAGTACCCATTTTATCCATAAAGCCGATAAGTGCGCCTGCTGTGCCATATGTGTTAATGTTGTGCTTGGAAACAACTTCACCGTTGAAAGTGCATCTTTCCAATGTTACGCTGCCGTTTAAGCCGTATACGTTTCCTGCAGCATCCTTATAACCGCCAATGTAACCTATAAGACCGCCTACACGGGAAGCACCTGTGATTTTGCAGTTTTCGCAGGTAACGTTTTTGATTGTTACATTTGTAGCACCATCTGCATCGTTCGGACGAACGATACCGCCGATGATAGCTGTTGTGTTGGAGTTTTTGTTTGCACGGGTAATTATACAGTCATTAGCAGGAGTTTCAATTTCAACATCGGTAAATTTAACATTCTGGATTGTGCAATTGCCGTAAATTGCGCCGAAGAAGCCGGAACAATAGTACATACTGTCGGAACCGAGGAATTTGTATGTTTTTGCATATCCTACTGCGTCTGTAAGTTTAAGACCCTTAATTTCAACAGGTGCATTTTCATCATCTGTGCCGAATTTTCCGCTATACAGTTCAATGGGATCCCATGTTTTGTCGCTTATATCGATTACTGTACCGGGAGCCAATTTGATTTCAGTATCTTTCGGATAAACATTGAGGTCGATCTGTGTGAAAATTGCAAGTATGTTGTCACCTGCAGCAACCTGAGCTGCTTTTATTTCTTCATTAGATGCACCATTAGCAATGGTGTTTTTGATTTCAAATGTTGCCTGCTTTGTTGAGTTGTTTTCTTTGAGGACAACGCTTGAGTATGTGGTTGCAGTAGCACCGGTTTTAATTTCGGATACTGTGTATTCCGCGCCGTTGATTGTTTCAACAGTGGAGTTTGCTTTGAAGTCAAGTGTTGATGATTTTATGTATGTCTGGTTGTAGATATAAAGATTTGAAGCAAACTCTATATCTGAAGCAAGACTCTTTGCTGTGTAGTCTTTCGGAAATTCTACTGCTGCTTTGGATGCGTTGTAAAGAATGCAAACGTTATCGGTTTTGTACCAATAAACTTCATAGCCTGCTGTGAGAGGTTTCCATGAGTTAACATCATATCCTGCGTCTGCTATGACTTTCATAGCTTCATCAATGTTTTTGGGTTTACCATTTATAGCCTGAGCGTTTGCAAGTGCGGTATTCATCTGTCTGACTGCCTGCATATCAGAGCTGAGGTTAGCCTTTTTAACCAATCCCGAGAAAGTGGGGAT
>ERZ824600.186-NODE-186-length-93974-cov-4.099256_pt1:0-92500 | contig 93974 bp, 81 predicted proteins | sample MGYA00519933_ERZ824600 | MGnify/ENA primary metagenome ERZ824600 (study PRJEB31778, sample SAMEA3449178) | human gut metagenome | biome: human gut; feature: human-associated habitat; material: faeces | place: United Kingdom | collected 2010/2012 ...
CCCGACGACCGATATAACGTTCGTTTATTGTAGCTTATTTTCAGTTGTTCTCTTTTCCGCGGCGAACGACGACAGCGCAGAGAGCGCCGGATATCGAAAGCACTGCGGCAAGGGCGATTATCACGAGGCTGTGATCGCCGGTGGAGGGGTTGGGATCGGGCTTGGGATCGGGAGTGATCTCGCTGCCGCCGATCTCAGAGGATGTCTTGTTGCCGGACTGTTCAACAGTCACGCCGGATTCTGCGGTAAACGCAACAATCTCGCCGTTGTAGGCAGCGCCGGTCTTGATCTCAACTGCATTTATGCAGTTCTTGACGGTGATAGCGCCTCTCTGGGCAAAACCGATGATACCGCCCGCGATGGTACCGGTCTTGGCATCTTCGGCGTTTTTGCAGTTGTAAACGATCTTGCCGTTGTTGCGGCAGCCGTCTATCACAGCATCCTTACCGGGCTTGGCGCAGGCAAAAATACCGGCAATGTGTCCCGTACCGGCAGATGTCTCGAGCGTTATCGCACCGTTGTTGATGCAGTTCTTTATATTGTTGGTTTCCTTATCGGAGTAAGCAACAAATCCGGCAACTCTGCCTTCCTTGGCGCAGCCAATCAAGCTAACGTTCGCATTATTTACACAGTCCTCGATGGTACCGACAAACTTCAGGGTCTTATCGTACTTATCGCTGCCGATAAAGCCGCCGGCGTTTCTCCACTTTGTGCAGTCGGCGCCGTTGTTTTTGATAGCAATCTTACCGTTCATTGAGGACTTCACGATCGTGTAATTTCTCGCATATGCGATGAAACCGCCACAACTGAGTCTTGCGTCGAGATTGGCAGTATAATTGATCTCCATATCGGCAAAGATGTGAACGTTTTCAATGCGCGGGGTCTCTTCGCCCTTGGTGCTGGCAACGAGGAACGCGAAGCTTTTGTTATCATTGGGATCGTTCAGCACGTAGCTGATGTGAGCATCCTTGGAGCCGAAATTGATATTCTTGACAGTACCGCTTGCGAACTGCTGGAATACAGCAAGATCTCCGGAGGCATTGTCGGATTTAAAGCTGAAGTTTTTGAGGGTGTGACCCTTACCGTCAAGGTCGACAACATAATTTTCGCCCTTTACCAAATAGGTATCGAACACCTTGCCGCCGAAATCTATATCGTTGGCAAGATAGTAGGACTTACCGCTCTCCATAGCGAGAAATTCATCAGCGGTCGTAACAGCGATGGCGTCGTCGGCAAATACGGGAACAGCCGCAATTGCAGCGAGCATCAGAACAGCCAGAACAACAGACAATACTTTTTTCATTGTGCAGTCTCCTCCGAAATTGTTTACATTTTTTTGATGGGAAATTCGAACAAATTTCCGCTCGTAAACATTTTACCACAGCACGTCATTATTGTCAAGAGTTTTTTATACAAAACCGCGAAAATGTTTTAACAAATAGGTAAAAAACTACTCCGACAGGGGCAGCGCACAACGAAAAAAGGCTGCCGCGCGTTTGCGCGGCAGCCCCCCGTGTTTCAGTCGTCGTTCCTGCACGCGGCGATGATAAGTCTCACCACTGCCGCAAGCCCCGCGGCGATGCTCGCCGCGATAGCCGTCACCTTTACGATATCGAGCACCGAAACGGTGAACTCGGCGTCGAGCTTTGCCTCGCGCTCGGGGTCCGTCTCGGGATCGCGGCAAAAGCCGACGGTATAGACTGCGTGGTTTCTGATGCAGGGCTTGGAAACGTCCCTGCGGAAACGCTTTGCCTTAAGAATGTACGGTACGGTCGCATATTTTTTCATTATGTGCCTTGTCTCCCTTCAACTTTTTATATATTCACGAACTCGGATGTTATGTTTGCGTTTTATTCGCCCTTCGCGCTTCGTCACCCGAACAGCCGCGCAAGCTCGCGGTTTGCGGCGACCCGCGCACGGCTCACCGCCTCGGAAAGCGATGCGCCTCCGGTAAGCTGCCCGCGTGCGGCATTGTATGTCGCCCCCGCCAGCCTTGACGCAACGCCCGAATAAAGGTAAGAGAAGTCAAACTTCACGCTGCCGTCGAGTATCGCGTGCAGAGTCAGGTATGAATTGTTGTCGCGCAGATAATTTTCAAATGCGGCTGCGGCATAAGCGTCGCCGAGCCACGCGCCGGAGGCTGCGTCAAGCGCCGTGATGGCAGCGCCGCAAAGCTCCGGTCTGCCGTTGCCGGAGAAAAACATCACCGGGCGATCTTCGGCGCCAAGCGTCACGTTCCAGCTCACGCTGCCCGTGTGCGGCAGCGGCAGAAGCCCCCATTCGGTCTTTTTATCGTAAAATGTACGCATATCGGAGAGCGGACCGAGCCGCATGAGCGCCCCGCCGTCGGCAAAGACCGCCTCCGGGTCGGCTGCATCCTCGCCCGCCGGGAGATAGAGCAGCGCCGCGAGCCGGGATATCACATCTCCCGCCTCGGCAAGCTTTTGCTCGTCAAAGTTCACCGTCGGGACCTCTCCGGTCCCGTTTGACACAAATTCCACGTCCGCACCGGCACAAACGGCATCGGCGGCAAAGGTCGCCGAGCTGCGCGTGCCGCTGACGGCGGCATATGCCCCCTCGGGCAGTGTGACCGAGGCTGCGGCGGTGAGGACATCCTCCCACGCGAGCCCCGCCTCCGAAAGCGCGGCGCGGTAAAGGCTTTCGCTTATCTCCGCGCCCGCAAGCGTGCGGTTGAAATACAGCGCCCAAAGCGAATCGGGATCGTATACGGCGCTGCCGCAATAAAAATAGCAGGACATACCGACGGTCCCCGCGCCCTCGGGCGCTTCGAACACCGGCAACTGCCCGAGATTGAGAACGATGCCGGAATTATAGAAAAGCGCCGCCGCATATGCGGGGATCACGGCGAAATCGGCATAATATGTGCCCGACTTTTCGGCAGCCGTGAATTCGCCGAGCATGGCGCTCTCCTCAACGCTCAGCACCGTCATGCTTATACCGTATCTCTCGCACGCCGCCTCTGTCCTCAAAGAGCGCGCGGCGTTGAGCAGGTCGCCCTCCTCGGGCTCTATGAGCGCCGCAGTTGAGGTGGCGTTTGCGATTATAAGATCGCTCACCGAAAGCTCTACGTCCGGCAGCGCCTCAAGCTTCGCCTCCGCCTCGGCGCGCCTGTCGGGATAGCTCACCTTATCGGGCGGGATCGCGGTGGTCGTCGGAGCCGGCACAGTCCACGGCGCATCCGTCGCCGCCGTGCCGCTGTCCTCTCCCGTGCCGGTATCGCTGCCGTGGTCGTATGTGATCTCGATGAATCCGCAGCCGCCGAGCGCGAGCGTTACGGTCAGCAGCGCCGCAAGCAGCGCCGCCGCGCTCCGCAGCGGAAATTTTCCTTTTTTATTCATATCCGCTCGCAGCCGCCTTTACCGTTTCTGACAGAGCGCCTCATTTTCTCGTTATCGTAACGATGAACCCGTCGTAGTTGTTCCCCGATATAGTATACGGCATATCGGTCGGAACGGGAACCGAAGTTGTGGCGCCCTCTCCCGTTGCGGCGGGAACATAATATATCTCATATGTCACGCCGTCGTCGCCGTTCATTATATAGTGCGTTCCGGTGTAGGGATGGCGCGTTGCGAGCACCGTGAGATACTCCTCAAGGCAAAGGTCGTTGCGCATCATCGCCAGCGCGTGCGGGTAGCCGACGTATCTGTAATGGTCTGCATAATGCGACGATTTTGTAACGCTTGATTTGCTTTGCGGATAGCGCTGGATAAAGCCGTATTTATAACAGTTTGTGTTCAGCCATGTATATATCTGAACGCACGATGCGTCCTCGGACGCCGAAATATAGGGATATGAGTTGTTATCGAGCCACGCACGGAAGTCAACTGTCAGCCCCGTATGGTGCTCACTGTATCCGCCGGGCGCTTCGGCTCCCGGTTTGCTTGCGTGCAGCGTATCCTGTGCCGCGGCATCGCGATATCCGCTGCCCTGCGGGAAGTAAACGTCCTGATTTTTTGTTGCGTCGTAAAAATCGTCGATCATATTATTGAGATTTTTTGCGGCGACGGCATTCAGCTTTACGTCAAAGGAGCAGGAATAGGAATGTATCATGTTTCCCGATGCCGATGTGCCCCACTTTTCGCTGCGGCTGCTGCGCAGATCGATGAGCGTCGCGTCGCTCGCGGGGAATACATATGCGTGCGACGTGTCCACGAGTATAAGCTCGCCGCGGTGAACATCGTCAGCGGTCATGAGCTTTACCGTATATCCCTCGGTGCCGCCGGTGGTCTCGTCGGCTGCCGGCGTAGTCTCGCCGCCTGCGGTCGTATCGCCCATGGTGGTGACCGAAGCCGGGACGTTCGGCGATGTATCCTCGCCTCCGCCGCCCGAGGCAAGCTCGCCGCATATAACGATGACCGAAACAATAAGCGACAAGGCGAGCAGCGACATGAGTGTAATGAGCACTATCTGACGTCTTTTGCGTTTTCTCTCGCGCAGTGCGCGGTTGCTCAGATGTGAATTCATCTTAAAAGCCCGTGTATTCGAATCACGGTCGTTCATACGGCATCCTCCTCAATTTGGCGGTTTTCCCCCGTCTCGGGTGGTTGTTTTCAGCCCGCCGCGCATATAGTTTTAGCTTGTTACCTCAGAATATGCGCGGCGGGCTGTTATTTTATTGAAATGTCGGAAAGATCAGCCCTGGGCGTCTCTGATAGAGAAGTCCATTCTGCCCTTCTTGTCAAGTCCGATATACTTGACCTTTACGATATCGCCGAGCTTGAGGACATCCTCAACCTTGTCGATGCGGTGGTCGGTGATGCGGGAGATGTGAACCATGCCCTCCTTGCCGGGAGCATATTCAACGAAGCAGCCGAACTCCTTGATGCCGGTGACCTTGCCGGTGTAGACGGTGCCGACAACGGGCTCGAAGCAGATAGCGTCGATCGTCGCCTTGGCGGCGTCTGCGGCGGCGCGGTTGACCGCGGCGATATATACCGTTCCGTCGTCCTCGATATCGATCTTGGCGCCGGTGTCGGCGGTGATCTTCTGAATGACGCCGCCGCCCTTGCCTATGACCTCGCGGATCTTATCGGGGTCGATCTTTATCGTCATCATCTTGGGAGCATACTCGGAGACATCGGCGCGCGGGGCGGGGATAGCCTTGAGAATGACCTCGTCGATGATATAATCGCGTCCGGCGTGGGTCATTTCGAGCGCCGACTTGATGATCTCGGGCGTCAGACCGTCGATCTTGAGGTCCATCTGGATGGACGTGATGCCATTATGAGTACCGGCGACCTTGAAGTCCATATCGCCGTAGAAGTCCTCGACGCCCTGGATATCAATCATGGTCATCCACTTTTCGCCCTCGGTGATAAGACCGCAGGAGATACCCGCAACGGGAGCCTTGATCGGCACGCCCGCGTCCATAAGCGCGAGTGTGGAGCCGCAGACCGACGCCTGCGAGGTGGAACCGTTGGAGGAAACGACCTCGGAAACGAGGCGGATGGCGTAGGGGAACTCCTCGGTGGAGGGAAGCACGGGAACGAGCGAGCGCTCGGCAAGTGCTCCGTGACCTATCTCACGTCTGCCGGGGCTGCGGGTAGCCTTTGCCTCGCCGGTGGAGTAGCCGGGCATATTGTAGTGGTGCATATATCTCTTGGAATCCTCGTTGTCGATGCCGTCGAGCATCTGAGCCTCGGCGAGGGTCCCGAGCGTTGCCATTGTAACGACCTGTGTCTGACCTCTCGTGAACATACCCGAGCCGTGCACTCTCTTGAAGAGTCCCACCTCGGCGGCAAGGGGTCTTATCTGGTTGAGGGCACGACCGTCAACGCGCTTGCCCTCAAGCAGCCAGCGACGGACGACCTTCTTCTGCATCTTATAGACCAGTTCGGGCATCTGGGTGGCGAGATCGGGATATTCCTCGCCAAATTTTTCGATGATCGCGTCCTCGATCGGGAGCATTCTCTCGTCACGGACATTCTTGTCGTCGGTATCGAGAGCGTTCATGAGATCCGCCTCGCAGAAGGCAAAGATCTTATCGAACATATCGTGATCAAGCTCGCAGGAAGGATATTCGAATTTGGGCTTGCCTACCTCATCGATAATGCCGTTGACGAACACGAGCAGATCCTTGATCTCGGCATGAGCCTTCATGATAGCGTCGTACATAACATCGTCGGCAACTTCGTTGGCGCCCGCCTCGATCATGACCACCTTGTTCATCGACGCGGCAACGGTCAGCTCAAGGTCACTCACGGCTCTCTCTGCCTCTGTGGGATTGACGACGAGCTTGCCGTCAACAAGACCCATGAAAACGCCCGCGATCGGTCCGTTCCACGGAATATCCGATATCGACAGTGCGATGGAGGCGCCGAGCATAGCGGTGATCTCTGGAGAGCAGTCCTGATCGACCGACATAACGGTGAGTGTGAGTGCTACGTCGTTGCGCAAATCCTTGGGGAAGAGGGGACGGATCGGGCGGTCGATGACGCGCGCGGTCAGTATTGCCTTTTCGCTGGGTTTGCCCTCGCGCTTGAGGTAACCGCCGGGGATCTTTCCCGCTGCGTACATTCTCTCCTCATAGTCAACAGACAGGGGGAGGAAGTCTATGCCGTCGCGGGGCTTTGCGGACGCGGTGGCGCAGCAAAGCACGGCGGTATCGCCGTAGCGGACGAGGCATGAGCCGTTTGCAAGGCCTGCCATTTTGCCGACCTCAACAGAAAGGGGTCTGCCCGCAAGAGTATAGCGGAAGATCTTCTGGTTCGGGAACTGCATGGGTGTGCTTTTGATTTCGTACATTTTGTACCTCCGTATATTTTGCTCCCGACATGGTTAGCACTTAACCGCGCGTCTCCCGGTCGTGATGAACGCAAGGCGCACGGTTAAATGCTGCCCACATGCGGGATTTTTTTAAGTCTCGGGTGGCGTTTATGCAGAGTTGTAACTGCACACCCCGACGGTGAAACAAGTGCGAACTCGTATCGACCGCATGGGTACAGTCACATCAGAACATAACCGACTTTTTAAGTCTCGGGTGGCGTTTATGCAGAGTTGCAGCCGCGTACCCCGACGGTGGAGCAAATACAGACTCGTATCTGCCGCATCCCGTAGGGGAGGGGCTCTGCTCCTCCCGCAAAGCTTGCGCAAACTTCGGTCCCGGAAGGCAGCCACGCATTTTTAAGGTTTGTGCCGTGCGCGGTTAAACGCGGCGGGGAAATCAAACACACGGTACTGATGCAACTCCACTCCCCGCCTATCATCGAGGTATAAAGCTCAAAGTCCGATCTGACTTCGCCCGAGTCCGAAAGCCCGATATAAATCAGCGCTCCCTTCATCATCGGGGTATGAAGTTCAAGATCCGATCTGACTTCACCCGAGTCCGAAAAAAGGGATGCCGTGCAAAAACGCGGCATCCCAGTCTCCATCGCCCTTGCTTTTTACTTTCTGATGTTCAGCTTGGCTATGATAGCGCGGTATCTTTCGATATCGACCTTCATCAGATAGTTGAGCAGATTTCTTCTGTGACCGACCATTTTAAGAAGACCGCGGCGGCTGTGATGGTCGTTGTTGTTCTTCTTAAGATGCTCGGTAAGGGAGTTGATCCTGCTGGTAAGGAGAGCGATCTGAACCTCGGGCGAACCTGTGTCGCCTTCGTGTACAGCGTACTCTTCGATGATCGCGAGTTTTTCTTCTTTGGTCATTTCATTCACCTCATGTTTTTTTGCGCGGACTCAGCGACCGGCGGGTGAATAACCTTGCGGTCTTTTATCCGGAGACCGGGTCTGCGTCATTTTTTACGGCATGAAACATCACACCGATACAGTGTTATTATACCACACTTCCGCGCGTTTGTAAATAGCCGTGAATGGGATTATTTTTGAATATTTATTGAAATGATCTTCTCAGACACCGGCGGCACGTGCGGCGGCGCGCTGCAAAAGCTCCGCATCGTCAGCGGGAAGCCCCGCGGTGTATTCGTTGCCGACAGGCGACGCGCCGAAGAGCATTGCAAAATGCACGCACGCGGCAAGATACGAGCCGGCGGGAGACGGGTGCGTCATGTCGGCGTTATAGAGCTCGATCCCCGCGGCATTTTCGTATACATCGAGAAACGCACATCCGACGTGCGACACCGCACAGCCGAGCGCCGCTCCCGCCGCATCATATGCGGAATGAAGGAGTGCGTGCATCGCCGCAGTCGTCCACCCGTGTTCGGCGAGCGTGTCGTTTCCCGCTTTGCACCCCCACGTCTCGTAAAGCACCGGCACCGCCTGCGGCTGATATTCCTTCAGCTTTTCGGTGATTGCACGCAGTCCCTCCGCAAAGCGTTCGGGCTCCGCCGCGGGAAGGACAGACTGCTCCTGAAATATCACGCGGTCATATTTCACATCTCCCGAAAGCGCCGCCGTCACCCGCCTGCCGTTTTCGTTATCATCCGACGCGAGCCGTGCGAGCGTGTAACCGCCCTTTGTGACCGACGCGACCTCCGCATAAAAGCCTGCGGCGCGCGCAAGGCTTTCAAGCATTTTCGGCATGTCGTTGTAATATGTGTAGCTGTTTCCGATAAAAAGAATGTTCATAAGCCCTGTTCTCCTTTTTTCCAAACCGTTTTGCCGCCAATAAAATCAAAAACATAACGTCCGGGAGCAAGACCGGCCGGGACGGCATCAAAAACGCCGGGATCCGTGCCGGTATTTTTAAGGGGCTGTTAAAAACGCAAGGTTTTTAACAGCCCCGGTAGGTCATATGAGTCCGGCGACCGCGCACCAGATATCGTCGGCAACCTCATCCTCGGAAACCGAGGCGTCGATAACGGCGATCCTCCTGCCGCGCTCGGCAAGATAATCAAGCGTTTCGCGATAGTTGCGCAGCACGGCGCGCTGTGTTTCGTCGGCGTCGAATATCTCCTCTGCCGTCCTGCCGGCTGCACGCCGACGGGCGGTCTCCTCGGGAGAAACGTCAAGATAAATTATCAGATCGGCGTCAAGCTGTTCGAAGCACGGGCGGTTGAGCTCGTATATCTGCTCCATAGACAGCCGTGGAGTGCGGTTATACGCCATATTTGAGGGGTAATACCTGTCGCACACGATATCGGCGCCGCCCTCAAGCAGCGGCAGCATGAATTTAATGTGCTCCAGCCTGTCGGCTACGTGCAGATATGCGAGAGTTTCCGGCAATATCTTAACACTGCCGTAGTACGCCGAGCGCACGACAGCACCGACGATATCGCGCGAGTCGGGCTCTCTTTCGGACAGACACCGGCGTGCGCGCGCCGTCTCAAGCCTGCGGCAAAGACGCGCCGCCTGAGTGGTCTTTCCGCAGCCGTCGCCGCCCTCAAGCACAATAAACAGTCCGCGCCCCTTGGCGCCGGGATTCCGATCGTTCATAGCTTCTCCGTAATGTCAGACCTTAAGGTCAGATATCCGTCTCAGTCTTTCTTTCTTCTGCAAACGCAGACAGCGGCGGGAATGACAGCCGCGATAACGGCAAACGCCGCAGCGGACGAACCGCAGCCCTTCTTTTCGGGTGCAGCAGCGCTCGTCTCGGGAGCCTTGGTCTCGGGTGCTTTAGTCTCGGGAGCCTTGGTCTCGGGGGCTTTGGTCTCGGGAGCCTTGGTCTCGGTCGCAGTGGTCTCGGGAGCCTTGGTCTCGGGAGCCGCCGTGGTGACGTCGGCTATCGACTCGGCATTGGGAGTAACGGTGTCATTGCCCATCTTTGCGAGAGCAAGTATCTCGGTCTCGCTCAGAACTCTGTTGTAGATGCGCATATCGTCAAGGTAGCCCTCAAAGCCCGGGTACTTGCCGATCTCGTAGTGGTTGCCCACGGAAATGCCCTTGATCTGGATCGGCAGCGACTCGGAGTAGACCGCGCTGTCGGCAAGAGCGCCGTTGGCATAATATTTGATGGTGTTGGTGTTGTTGTCGTAGGTGATGGTGAAGAGGTTCCACTTGCCCGCCTCAAGCTGAGGAGTGCGATAGTGAGAGAACGCCTTCTCTTCGAACATACCGCCGGTCGGCGCCTTTGCGTTGCCGCTTATGCAGACCTGGCAGGAGCCGGGGAACTCGCCCCATACAAACTGAAGGTGCATATCGCCGGGAGTCCACGACTGAGTGGTGAAGAAGTAACGGTTCTTGTCAGCAGATTCTGCGGGGAACTTGTCGGCATAGATCCACACGGAGTAGGTCATGGTAGTGAGATCTGCCAGCTTGCCGTTGAGAGCCTCCTCATAAGCCATAAGTGTGGTGTTGCCGTCAAAGTAAACGGCTTTGCCTACGGGTCCGTCGCTCTGGTAAGCAACGCCGACCATCTTTTCGAGGGGCACGGGGTTATCCTTTGCGGAGTCGGCAAAGGTCTGCGTTACGGGGTCGTAAACATCAAAGGTGTAGTAGGAGAGCAGGCCCTTTTCGAGATCGACCGCCGTATCGGTCGCAAATGTGGGAAGCGCAAATGCCGCGACCATGAGGACGGCAAGCGCGATAGCAAGTGTTTTTTTCATTTTGTTGTTCTGCCTTTCGCCTTATTTATGATTTGGCTGATGCGGACGGTCATTCGAGATTAAGCGCCTTGAGCGTATCGCTTATGCTCTTGCGCACGACCTTGTTTATTCTCGTGATCTGTCCGGATATATCGGAAACATTGTTTTTGAAGGAGTTTTCGACCGTCGTGCGGATGCTGCCGAAGTTATAGACATACGCAAGCTCGAATCTGCCGTTCTTGTAGATGGTGTCGAGCATTTCGATAGCGGCGGGATCCTTGTTGTACTTGTAGCAGAGGGTGATGTCGTAGTAGGCGGGTTTGACCTTCTTGTGCGACACGGCAGCCATGTTTTCAAGCACTATGCCCACGCGCTCGGGATTTGCGCAGTTGGCGGGAACGCAGAGAGCGGACGCGCCGCAGGTTATCGGGGATATGTAGTTTGCCTGATCCTCGCTGTATTTGGGCGAGGTGATGATACCGTAGGAAAAGCTGTCGTCACGATGCTCCTTCAGCGTACCGGTGACCTCATACATGAAGAGCGAGCGGCCCTCGGAGAAGGGGGTGTGCTGACGGTTGGAAAGCTTGGAGTAGCCGTCGCTTATCGGGCTGCCGCAAAGAACGGTGTTGTAGATGGTGTCCTTGACCTTGGTATAAGCGTTGATATAGCGCTCGTTGACGCCGTTGAAGTTGGCGCTCGGGATGTGCTGCGAATCGTATTCGAGCAGAGAGGTGTCAAAGCCTATCATCATCGAATATCCGCTGTTGGTGTGCGCAACGAGGCCGTAAATGCTGTTGGAATCGGAGATGTCCTTGTTTCCGTTGGCATCGACGTCGCTGGCAACGACCTTCATCATCTCGTTGAGCTTGTCGATGGTCCACTTGCCGGACTTTACCAGCTCGTAAGGATCTTCAAGCCCCTGATAGGTGGCGAGCATATCCTTGTTGAAGATGGACGCATAGAAGGACTCGTGGAAGTGAAGGTGTATATCCGAGAAGAGCATATACACGGCGGGACCGATGGCTATGCTGCGGCTGGTATCGGGATACCACCATGCCTTTTCAAGGTTGATACCGTCAATGGTGTTGAAGTCGGTAAGTCTGTTTTCGGTAGCGAGCTTCACGTTGCTGCCGATAACGTCCCAGAAGCAGTCGTAAGCGCGCTCCTGCGTTTCGAAGTCCTTGCGGATGGCAGAAAGAACGTTGGTGTTCGACTCGATAACGAGCTTGACGCCGACGGCGTTCTCAAGCATGGCATTGCGCTCGGTCACGGCATCGCTGATGGTGTCGCCGAGCTGTTCGGAAGATTCCATAGTCGTAAGCGCCCATGTGCAGACGTTGTTGAGGATATGGAACTCCTGTCCCGAAAAATCGCCGGCGGGAAGATCCTTATAAATGTCGTTCGCGGTGTCTTCCGTTACAGCGACATTTGACGACGTGCTGTCACCTGAATCCTCGCCGCCTGTTGGCTGGGTGCAGGCACAAAAAACGCCGCAAAGGACGAGCAGTGCCATGAGCGCGGCGCAGAGTCTCAGAACAAAGCAGCGGCTCATCTGGCTGGGGGTCTTTTGAATCATAACAATTCCTCCATATAAAAATATATATAACTGATCCCGACGATTCTCCGCCGTGTTCAATCCAAAAATAACTCAGTGTCATTATAGCACAAAAGTTATTTAAAATCAAGCCGTCTTTTGATATTTTTATGACAAAAAATCACAGCGTCGCGGAGACACGCGAGCTGCGCCACTTGACACGGAAGGTGCTTCTGCATTATAATTAATATGATCCTCCGGCGGCGGGTGCCCGCAGCGTGCGTCCGACCGGAGAGAAAAGCCGAAAAACGCAGCCAAACGGCTCCGGCTGCGCGGGAAGGGACGGTCGTGCATGACGGAAAAACGCACAAGGACGAGAAAATACGCCGCGATACTCATTGCCGCGACACTGGCGGCAATGCTTTCCGGCTGCGCGTCAGAAAACGATATACCCGTAAGCTCGATCTCCTACAAGCTGCCCGAAAAGCTTGCCGCGGGTAAATTCGACGGCGACTATGCCGAAAAAATGGATAAGACGACGTATTCGTACTCCGACAGAAATATATATATATCGGTAAGAAACGACGCGCTGTTCGTGTCGGGCACCGACTCGTCCGGCGACGGCGTAAAGAGCCTCACCGTCCCCGGCGGCTGTTTTACCGGCACTGCCGGCAGCGGCAGCACGGCGGGCTCGCTCATCTTCCGCACGGACGGCGGCACAACGATACCGATCGTCAATGAGAGCTGCCGCGGGATATTCCCGTTCGGCACGGGCTGCATCGCCGTTACATTCATGCCCGGCAACAGCGAGGGCGCGGGCGCGTCGGGCAGCGTATATATGCTCACCCCGGCAGCCGACCTGACGTGGTCACGGCAGCTCGTCGCATCGCTCGACGGCGTGCCCGACGCCGCATGCCTTGCCGCCGACGGCAGCGCCGTGCTCGTGGCGGTGAGCGGCGAAAAAAAGTCGCTCGTGAAGATAAGCGCCGACGGGAAAATTTCAACTCTCACGGGATCGGAGCTTTTTCAGAAATTCACCGTCTCGTCGCTCGTCGAATGGCGAGGCAGCATTTACTGCGCGTCAAAGACCGGCATTCTCGCCTTTGACCCGACAAACGAAAAGGAAACATGGTACCCCATCGACTGGCGTAAGCTCGACAACTGAAACGCGGCAGGTGCCGATGCACCGCCCGAAAATATGATTCGTAAAGCAGGGTAAGCTCCGCTCCTCCCCTACGGCTGCGGTCGTGCGGCAAGCTGCCCCTTGCCATGGCTCACCCGGGAGAAAGTCGGGGCTGCCCCGTCATCACGGCGTTTCCGGCGCATTATTTTGTCGCATATGCATATATCCGCCCTTTGCGGCGGATATTTTTGCGTCAAATCAATAAATATTCATTTTACCCCTTGACAAACGCCGAATATGGTGTATAATTATACACAGAAAGAGAACACGTCCGGAAGTCACGCGGCTTTCGCCGCCGTGCGGCAGCGCTCGCGCTTCGCAAAATGCTCCGGATCCGCAAAGAAAGGCTATGGTCATAAAAATGAAAAAAGAAGACATAAAGAAGGTCGTGCTTGCATACTCGGGAGGGCTTGACACCTCAATAATCATCCCGTGGCTCAAGGAAAACTACAACAACTGCGAGGTCATCGCGGTCTCCGCCAATGTAGGTCAGGCGGATGAGCTCGAAGGACTCGAGGAAAAAGCGCTCGCAACCGGCGCCTCGAAGCTTTACGTGCTCGACCTCACCGACGAATATGTTGACGACTACATCATCCCCACCATGAAAGCCGGCGCGATGTATGAGGAATATCTGCTCGGCACCAGCCATGCCCGCCCCTGCATCGCAAAGCATCTTGTCGATATCGCCCTCAAGGAAGGTGCCGACGCGATAGCTCACGGCTGCACCGGCAAGGGTAACGACCAGGTGCGTTTTGAGCTCACCATCAAGCACTTTGCGCCCGAAATGCCCATTATCGCTCCGTGGCGCGAATGGAGCATAAAGTCGCGCGAAGAAGAAATAGATTACGCCGAGGCGCATAACGTGCCGCTGAAGATAAACCGCGAGACGAACTATTCGAAGGACAAAAACCTCTGGCACCTCTCGCATGAAGGACTTGACCTTGAGGATCCCGCCAACGAGCCGCAGTACGAGAAGAAGGGCTTTCTTGAAATGGGCGTCTCTCCGATAGATGCGCCCGACAAGCCGACATACGTTACGCTCGATTTCGAAGCGGGCGTTCCGGTAGCGCTTGACGGCGAAAAGATGAGCGCCAAGGATATCATACTGAAGCTCAATAAGCTCGGCGGCGAAAACGGGATCGGCATTCTCGACATCGTCGAAAACAGGCTCGTCGGCATGAAGTGCCGCGGCGTGTACGAAACCCCCGGCGGAACGATACTCTACAAGGCGCATTCGGTGCTCGAAACACTATGCCTTGACAAAATGACCATGCACGAAAAGCAGAAGCTGGCGGTGACATACGCCGAGCTGGTGTATAACGGTCAGTGGTTCACGCCGCTGAGAGAAGCGCTCGCCGCATTTGTCGACAAAACGCAGGAACGCGTGACCGGCAAGGTCAAGCTCAAGCTCTATAAGGGCAATATCATAAATGCCGGCGTAGAGAGCCCGTATTCGCTTTACAGCGAACAGATAGCCACATTCGGCGAAAGCGATTATGACCAGACCGACGCGAACGGGTTCATAAACCTCTTCGGACTGCCCATCAAGGTGCAGGCGCTCGCCGACGCCGGAAAGCTCTCGTAAAACCCGCCGGGCGATCCGAACGGAAGGAAGGTCAATAATGTGCGGGCGGTCTTCGCCGGGCAAAGCCCGGGCGAAGACCGGGACCGCCATTCCCGAAAGTATAATTCGGTAAAGCAGGGGAGGGGTCAAGCCCCTCCCCTGCGGCAACAATCATAAAAAAGCAAAATGCCGCACCGTTTAAAACGACGCAGATTTTGCGGAAGGAAAAACGCGGAAGTACATGAAACAGAACAGCAGCAGCGGAGCGGGATCTCCGCTTTCTCCGTCATCGGAATATAACGCCAAAACACCGTTGGGGTATGAAGCCCCCAACCCGTCCAAGCTCTCCGGCAGCAGTAGTTCAGACTCTGATCTCACTCCGTCGTCGGGGTATGACGCTCAAAACCCGCTCAAACATTCCGGCATCGGCAGTTCAGGTTCTCCACTCGCTCCACCGTCGGGGTATGAAGCTCAAGCTCCGCAAAAACTCCACCCGAGTTTTAAAAAGATGTGGGAGGGGAGAACGGCGGGAAAAACCGACCCCGCGGCGGACGATTTCAATTCGTCGATAAGGTTTGACAGCAAAATGTACCGCCAGGACATCCTCGGCAGCATGGCGCATGCCGCAATGCTCGGCGCACAGGGGATAATCCCGACGGCGGACGCCGAAAAGCTCGCGGAAGGGCTCGAGGGGATACTCAACGACCTCGACGCGGGAAAGCTTGAATTCGATCCCGCGGCTGAGGATATACATATGTTCGTCGAAACGGTGCTCACGGAGCGCATCGGCGACGTGGGTAAAAAGCTGCATACCGCACGGAGCCGAAACGACCAGGTCGCACTTGACACGCGGATGTACCTGCGCGACGAGAGCGCGGATATCACAGCGCTTGTGCGCAGCCTTGTCGAAACGCTCTGCACCCGCGCAGCCGAAAACCGCGCAACGATAATGCCCGGATATACGCATATGCAGCGCGCGCAGCCGGTGACGTTCGGACATCACCTGATGGCATACGCAATGATGCTTTTGCGCGACCTCGGCAGACTCGACGATTGCCGGAAGAGAATGAACGTGTCGCCGATAGGCTGCTGCGCGCTTGCGGGGACGACATACCCCGTTGACCGCCGCGCGGAGGCTGCATCTCTCGGCTTTGACGGTATCGCCATGAACAGTCTCGACGGCGTATCCGACCGCGACTATTGCGTTGAGCTCGCGTCGGCGATCTCGCTTATAATGATGCACCTCTCAAGGCTCTCGGAGGAGCTGGTGCTGTGGTCAAGCTGGGAGTTCGGCTTTGTCGAGCTGTCCGACGCGTACACGACAGGCTCGTCGATAATGCCGCAAAAGAAGAATCCCGACATGGCGGAGCTTATACGCGGCAAGACCGGACGCGTTTTCGGCGACCTTATGGCGCTGCTGACCGTCCTCAAGGGGCTCCCTCTCGCATATAACAAGGATATGCAGGAGGATAAGGAAAATATCTTTGACGCGACCGAAACGGTGAAGGCGTGCCTGCCCGTTATGGATTCCATGATCGCCACGATGACGGTGAAGCCCGACGCGATGAAGCGCGCCGCGCAAAAGGGATTTATCAACGCGACGGACCTTGCCGACTACCTCACAAAGAAAGGCCTGCCCTTCCGTGCGGCATATAAGCTGTCGGGCGAGCTTGTGGCACGCTGCCTGAAGGAGGGAAAGGTGCTCGAGGAGCTGCCGCTTGAGGTCTACCGCGAGTACAGCGAGCTGTTTGACGGCGACCTTTATGCCGCCATCGACCTCGACGCCTGCGTCGCAAAGCGCGCGTCCGAGGGGGGAACGTCGCCCGAATCGGTGGACGCACAGATAAAATACGTAAAGGAAACGCTCGCGGCGCTGAAATGATGACGGCGACGTGCCGATATTGCGGGACCGACGCATTATGCGCCGGTCCCGTTCTTTTTTTACGGTTGAAATCCGAATGAAAATGTGATATACTATTCGGAGCAGAGCCATGGCGCCGCACGCGCGGCATTTCAGGCTCAATAAACCCCAAAGAGGTCGCATCATGATAAAAAAGCACACGAAAATATACAATATAATAAAAAGAACCGCGGCAGCGGCGCTCGCGCTGCTGCTCACGGCGGCACTTGCCGCCTGCGGGACCGTCACGGACGACGTGACCACCCCCGGCGCGCCCGCCGGAACATCGTCACCGACGGTCAGCGGGGACAGTCATATAACTACCGCGCCGCAGGGCTCGGAAGCCGACGGCACCGCGACCGCGGAGCCGGAGGAGACGCTGAATATTCCGGAGAATACGATCGACGCGGCACAGGCGATCATTTACGACATCGCGGCAAAGCGCACACTGTTCTCGCGCAACGGCGTGATCGACGGCAAGGTCTACCCCGCAAGCACCACAAAGCTGTTCACCGCGTGGGTCGCGCTGCAGTATCTCAGCCCCGACGACGTGATAACCGCGGGGGACGAGCTGACGCTTGTTGCCTCCGACGCCTCGATAGCATATGTGCGGCGCGGTCATAAGCTGACGGCGGCAATGCTCGTTGAGGGGATGCTGCTCCCCAGCGGCGGAGACGCGGCATATGTGATAGCGGCTGCGGCGGGCAAAAAGATACGCGGCAACGATAACATCTCGGCAGAGGCGGCGATAGCCGCATTCGTCGGCGAGATGAACCGCAGACTCGAGGCGCTCGGCATGACCGGCACGCATTTCACGAACCCCGACGGATATCACGATCCCGAGCATTATACTACACTGGAGGATATCGCGCGCATAGGTGCGCTGGCGCTCGAGAACGAAACGATAATGAAATACGCCACACTTGCCTCCGACCGAGTAACATACGCCAGCGGTCAGTCGAACAAGTGGCAGAACACGAACGAGCTCATCCGCCCCGATTCGCTTTATTATTGCGCGGACGCGATAGGACTGAAAACAGGCTCGACAGACGAGGCGGGCTATTGCGTTATGACCGCCGCACGCAACGCCGAAGGGAAGTATTACATAATCGGCGTTTTCGGCGCCTCGACCGGAAGCGCACGGTTTGCGGACGCCGCAAAGCTGATAGATTATGCCCTCGGCAGACGCAGTTGAAAAGGTAAGCCGGATCCGGTAAAATACAGCAGCAAAGCCCTCGGACAACGTCCGAGGGCTTTGCTGACGCAAATAATAAGGCAGAGGATAAGAGATGTCGTGCCTCACCCGGATATCAGATAACCGGAGGAGGCGAGAGAGGCGGAGAAGCTGCGGTAAGCAGCAAGAGCCTCGTCGCGCGATATGCCGTATTCGGCAACGGCGGCAGCCACTATGCCCTCGCCGTCAAGCCCGCGCTCGAAAAGACGCCAGAAAAAAACGCCGGTGGCGTTTATTTTTTTTACATACGGCACCTTGCCGCGCGCCTCGCCTGTCGCGATCATAAGATGCTCGTCGCAAACATCAACGATCACCACACCCGGGCAAACATGATATTTCATTTCGGCTCCCACTCCTTTTCAAGCGTATCGTGACACAGGCACGCCGCAGCCGCGTCACCGCGGTTGGCAAGCTCCCATACGGAAACGCTGCGCAGCAATATGTCTTCCATTTCGGCGACGCCGCGCGCCGCCTCGACGGTCTCGGACGAAAAAATGAACTGACGGAACAGGATCCCGGCGGAAAGCTCCGCCCCCACGCGGCGGATCGTATTTTCGGCAGCCTTGCGGAGAAACACGATGCCGCCGAGCGGCGCGGAGATGGGCTGCCCCATGCCCTCCTTGCCGTGCCACGGAGAAGGGTGAACGGTAACATCGCCCTCTTGACGGGCAAAAAGCACCGGCTTGTCGCCGTTCAGGATCTGTATCTCATCACCGCAAAGCTGCTTCCAGCGCACATAATGCGTCGTCTTGCCTGTGCCGCTCGGCGCGCAGAGGAGCACGACCCGTCCGCGCCAAAGAAACGCGCAGCCGTGAAAGACCGTGCGGCGGAAGGGTATCAGCACGTCCGACACCCGGCGGCAAAGCTCCATATACTCAATATAAGCATCGGTCGATCCCGCGGGATAAAATCCGGCGGCGCGGCGGCGATCCGCTTCACCGACAATGACCGAGGCGGCGGGCGCCGCCTCGGTCTGCTGTGCTTCAAAAAATTTGCGGTAGCTGTCATACGAAAGACCGACACCGATCGGCACGCCGGCAAAGTCTGCGGTGATCCTCATGCCGTTATCCTCCGTCCTTTGCCGTTTGTCCTTCAGAAAACATCTCCCGAGGACGTGAGAGTGACCTTGGTACCGTCGGGCAGGGTAAATTCTTGCGGAGGATTATCCCCGCCTTCACCGAAATCGTCGCTGCCGACCGTGATCCCGCCGGCAAGCACATCATCGAGCTTGTCGTATATCTCGTCTCCGCCGCCGGAGACCGCAGGAATATCAAAAGTGTTATTCATGGATTAACTCCTTTCCATTCTTCCCGAGCGAGCCTACTCAGCCCTCAACGCGGTAAGGGTAACAAATGAGGGTGCGCGTTGCGCCGAGGACGGTCGTGCCGTCGCGCGTGACCCAATAGGGCGTCACCTCGACCGGAGTTCCGCCCGAGCTGCCGCTCACCGAGTATCTCACGCTCATCACGGCAGCCCCGCGGCTGACGTCTCTGCCGAACAGCGCACGAGCACCGAAACGGGCGACGTCGGCTGCGGGAGTCTTTTTGCCGTTGATGATAAATCCGAGCTCGGCATAGTCGGTGCTGTTGGCAGCCGCCATGAGCGTCAGCCCGCGCACACGGAAGAGCCCGTTTTTGGTGTATCTGACGTCAAGATAAGAATCGCTCACGTATTTGGCGTATACGGTGATGTCGGAGGTCACATTGCGAAGATCGGCGGGGTATTTGCAGGCTTTATCGGTAAACCAACCGGCAAAGAGCTTGCCGCTCGCGCCGGCATAGCTTATCGCAGCCGAAACATCGCCCTTTGCCGCAACGACGCTACGCGTGCTGCCGCCGTCGTTGACGGTGACGGTCACATAATCGGCAGCTCCGCTGTCAAGCGTGTACGAGGCGGAATATATCAGCGACCGCGCATCCGTCGGCACGGTATATCCGGTACATTTACTGCGTGCAAACGTATCGGCACCCGCCTTGCCGAGCTTTTTGTAGGTCAGATCATTGTCGGAGCCTGCGCCCTTGTACTCGCAGGTGCGCGTTCCTATGCCCGTGACCTTTACACCGTCAAGGGTGATCCAGTAGGGCGTGAACACGATCCTGTCGTCCGCTTTTGTCCAATAATTCTTCGGAACATCAAAGCAGAAAAGATACCCGCTGTCTTTGATGTCGCCGAATATGCCCGTGCCCGCCGCATATACGGACTCGGTGCCGTTGTTGTGCTTTACCGTAAGCGACTTGTAAACGCTGCCGACCGTAAGAGCGTTGGGATCCGCCTCGCCGACGTCGTGAGCATCGATCACCGTGCCGTTTTCGGTATGCGCATCAAAGCCGACGCCGTAATAATTCAGGCGATCGACCGCGCTCATCATGTAGAAGCCGATAACGTCAACATCGCTCTCGCTCACGTGCTTCCACACGCTCAGGCTGCGCGGCAGCAGATATACCGCGGGAGCCTCCCAGATATAATAGACGCCGCCCGGCGTGGGGGTAAAGTCCATTGCCGTGCCGCCGTTGAAGTCGGCGACCGTCGTATGATCGCTTTTGAACGTTCCGCCGTAAACAAAGTGCCCGTCGGTGATCTTGGTTCCGTCGGCTTTTTTGTTCACCCACTGCGTCATGTCAAAGTTCGCGCCGAAGGCGTGAGTATCGCGCCCAACCTCCGTGTCCTCCCGCACATGAACGACGGTGAATTCCTGCTTATATGCAAACCATACATGGCGGTTGGAGTTTGCGGCGGTCAGTGTGACCTCCGCGGAATCGCCCCCCGTGAGCGCACCGTTGTCGATAATATAACTGCCGTAATAAACGCAGTCGGCAACGTCTGCCTTGCCTACGGTGTAGAGCGTGTTATATTTCAGCCCCGTGGTGCCGTCGACCGCGAAATATTCGGCATCCTTTACCTGTTTCGCAAGGGAGGGGGACTCTACCTTGACGCCGTTCTCGTTGATCGGTTCGCCGTTTCCGTTTACAAGGTAGTAGTGGACAAGTATTTTGCCGCCGCCCACGGTGACCTGAGGCTTCGGGAATTCGCCGGTCACCTCTTTGTCCTCGTAGTCAGTATATGTCAGCGTAGCGCTTTCGTTTGTGAGCAGAGTCTCGCCGGTCGCGGGGCTGTAGCCATCCCTGACCGTGACCTTATACATGAGCGTGGGATCGTCGCCCTCTCTGACGTTGCCGACCGTCCAGCTTATGCTGCGGGTGGCAGCGTCATATGTCGCCGTGCCCTGGCTGATGTAAACATCGGCATCGCCCGCATCATAGACCGCCCTGTCGGTGGTGATGACGGGAGCCTCTCCCGAAAAGCTGAGCTGAACTTTATCGCCCATGGTGTCGTTTACGACCGCGTTTTTCGCCGCGATCGCAATGCTGCCCGCGATGGAGGTGAACGCCGTCGTCAGCTTTTCTTCAATATTGTCGGCGTCGGCTATCGTAAAGTAGTCCTTTGAGGGGTTCGTGGCGCAGGAGCGGAGAATTCCGGAGCCCACGTTGCCCGCCTGAAGAGCAATTGAATAAATATTAACGCCTTCCGCTTTCGCCTGATCTGCCTCCCATACAGTCGGCTCTCCCAGGTTATTCACCGTCATTTTCGCTGTAAAGGCGGTGGAAAACTCAATACTTCCAACAGAATACCCGCTTATCTCCCCCGTGGAATTTTTGCTGCCGTTCGACCGGTTCTCATCTATGCTGTAATTCCATGTTTTTGACGAAATGACGGAATGGCTGCAACTCCACGAACCGCTTATCTTGTCATGGTTGAAATATGCCGGAGACTGTACCGTGTAATCGGTGGCATAATCCTCCTCATAACCGTCTCCTACCGTTGACGTATAATCGCATCCGGATATTGCGGCGGTATATGACGGCGAGGCGGTTATCGTCGGAACATAATGTCTGCCAAACGATTTGCAATTTGATTTGATATTCACATTCACCGACGTCACCGTTGCCGAAACCGCATTGACCTTAAACGATTTAGTGGGCAGACCGTCGCTTAGCAGAACAATGTTTTTGTTTTTTCCGGTAGAAGCCTCGGATCTCAGAATATCACGTGCGGTCTTGATACCCAGCTGGGTAAACGTGCCGCCGTTTTCCCTGTCAACGGAAATTTCGTCTAACCGCGCCTTCAGAGCTTCTTTATCTTCATAAGTATAAAACCCCGTGTGCGTTTCCTCAAGGTTAAATACAACAAGCGCGATCCGTGTCGCGCTGTCTTCGGTCAGCAGCTTATCGGCAAAAGCCTTGGCTGCGATCTTGGTCTTGTACATGCGGCTGTCCTTATCCTCGACGAATGAAGTGCTGCCGTAGGAGCCTTTTTCCGTGTACATACTGTTCGAGTTGTCTATGACCAGCACGACGTCCGAGGTGGTCTTATAGTTCTTTCCCTGTATGCCGAGGGTGACCTCCCAGAGGTTGTCATCTTCGTTGCCGACCGCTTTGGCATCCTTATCGAGCTTCACCGAGCCCTCGGCAGGCCAGACCGGCTGCGTGTCGGCGTCCCCCTCCGCGAACACCGCAAGTGGCAGCGCCGGAAGCATTGACAGCACCGTCAGCGCCGCGAGCAGCACCGACAGCACACGCTTGAATTTCATCATCTTGATCTCCTCCTATATAAAATAAAAAGTAACACCTTTTGTGCGGAACGCAGACATTGATATCTTTTATATTATATACACCGCCGTAATGCAAAAATACATTATGAACACTTAATTGGTAAATGCGTCCATCTGGTTCCGTGCTGCTTATTATACTACAAACCAAACGAAATTGCAATACCTTCCCAAGGATTTTGTTGGATAATTCATAACTTAAGATTTATTTTAAAGCTGTATCACCCATTTGTTATATCAGAAACGGATTTGACTCTTGTTTTATGCTGTTTTGTATTGCACATCCATTTTTTCGGCTCCCATGTGTCTTATTAATGAACACATATATAATATATGACACCGGATATTATTTTGCGTATACACATACGGACTTTTTTGACCGACATAGCGACGCCAAACACACGCAGCCATAAATCGCACCACCCGCAATCAAGACTTGATAATGTATGGTAAGGTGAGCGCGGGTGAAACCCGGGGTCGCTTCTCCCGTGAAACGAGTACAGATTTCATTCACTATAATAAGTAGGGGAGGGGCTCTGCTCCTCCCGATAAAATTTGAACAAACTCCAACGGCGGGAGGGGTAAACCCCTCCCCTACGGCAGTACCCATGTAGTATGTTTAAAGTCTGAAACCTTGCCAAGGCTCCCTCCTGAGGGAGCTGTCGCCGAAGGCGACTGAGGGAGTAAAATTCATTAAAGTAAAAGGAAGATCCCGCTGCGGCGGGATCTTTTTTACCACCTCATCCGCCGCGCTCGCGGGATTTAATTTTTTTATTTACGCAATGCATAAAAGCATGGCGCGGCAATAATCGATGTTTCCCGCACATCTTTATCCCGCGCCGCGGCACCTTCCCAAACTTGGGAAGGCTCACAGAACCGTATCTTCCGTCGATCACGGTGAAGAAAGCAAAACGATCCTGTTTTTGATTTTGCCGGCTTACTGAAGTTCATTTCTCACTTTACATCCGTTGACGGAACGTCATTTAACGGCAGCCTTCCCGTGTCCGGGAAGGTGGTGCCGTAGGCGCCGGATGAGGAGGACAAGAGGTTTTGCCACAGGCAAAACCTACCGAATCAATGTAGGGGAGTGGCAAGCCCCTCCCGTACGGCAGTACCCATGTAGTAGATTTAAAGTCTGAAGCCTTGCCAAGGCTCCCTCAAGAGGGGGCTGTCGCCGCAGGCGGCTGAGCGAGTAAAATCGAAGCACTGGAGAGCGGCAGTGAAGCTTAATACGACTCCGGCTTTTCGGTATTTTCATCATTTTCATCTTGTCCCCGCGACCTGCTCGCGCCAGGCGTTTACGGTATATGCTCTGTCGTCGCCGCGCACGCAAAGGTTGCCGAGCTCGGCGGTGTATCTGCCGTCGATCGGAATGCGGAAATCCTCAACGGTGTAGTCGGGGTAGCCCGCTGCCTTTGCCAGATATGCAAGGCAGTCGGCGGCGCTGAGGTCGGTCTCGACCAGCGGCAGGATTGTCGTCAGCAGCCGGTCGAGCTGTACGGGGTTCATTTTTTTCACCTTGTCGAATACCGCGGCAAGAACGGCACGGTGCCGCCGCGTCCTGCCGAAATCACTGCCGCTCAGATGCCGCATACGCACGTACGAGAGCACCTGCGCGGCGTCAAGGTGTACGGGCGATCCCGCACTGTCCCACGGCAGCGGCACGTCGCTTTCGCGGTTGAAGGCAGCAAGCTCCTCACCGGTCATCGTGATGTCGATACCGCCGATCACCTCAAAGACCTCCACGAATTCCTCGAAATGCACCTCGGCGTAGTTGGCGATCCTTATGCCGAAATTTCTTTCAATGGCGTTTATCAGCAGCGCGGGACCGCCGTAGGCGTGCGCGTTGCTTATCTTGTCGAGCCATATGGCGGGCTTTCCGTTTTCAATGCCGGGAAAATATGTCTCGGTGTCGCGCATTATCGAGGTGAGTGTGATCCTTTTATCGGCGCTGTTGACCGACACAACGATGATCGCGTCGGAGTTGCCGTATTTCGTCTCGTGATCGGCGCCGATTAGCAGTATATTCACGACGCCTTTTTTTGCCGGAAGGTCATAGTCGGCTATTTGCGAGGTGTCGGCAGCGCCCGGCAGCGTGTTGTCGGACGGCACAGTGCCGTATGGGTTATCGGGGTCGTCGGGCTGAGCTGTCGCGGGGGACGATGCAAGCCCCGAAATGGCGCTATCGTCATAATCGAACGTCCCGTCGCCCGCACCGGCGGAGCCGTTAATATTCATCATGCGGTAATAACGCAAAAAAAGCGCGCCCGCCGAAAGAAACACGGCAAGGGCGAGAGCCGCCGCAGCGATAAGCACTGCGGTCGCTGCTCTCGGCATCCTGCCGCGCCCCTTCTGTCTTGCGGGACGCGCTTTTTTTGCGGAGTCGTGATCCGGCATCATAACACCTGTACCTTTCACGGAGCGTGCGCGGCCGCCGTGCGGCGGTCGGCACTTCGGGATACAATCAGTATGAGCCGAAAACAGTATTTTATGTTATGAAAGCTTAATTACCGTTTTTTGTGTCTCAGCCTCTGTTGTGATGGAAGGTGGGGATCAGCTCGCAAAGCTTTTCCTCAAGCATTTCCGCGATCTTTTCGGGGGCGGTGTCGTTGTCGCAGGCGATGGCATGAAGCTCGTCGAGCTTCGGCATGAGCGTGTCAAGGCTTGCCTTGGCGGGTCTGCCGATATGGATCTTGCCGTTTTCGGTCGCCGCAAGACCGTCCTCCTTCATGAGAAGCTCTTCATAGAGCTTTTCGCCGGGGCGCAGCCCCGTGATCTTTATTTCGATGTCCTTGCCGACCTCAAAGCCCGAAAGACTTATCATCTTGCGCGCAAGGTCGATTATCTTGACCGGCTCGCCCATGTCGAGCACGAATATCTCGCCGCCGTGCGCCATTGACGCCGCGGCAAGCACGAGCGCGACCGCCTCGGGGATGGTCATGAAATAGCGGATGATATCCTCATGTGTGACAGTGACCGGGCCGCCCTCTTCGATCTGCTTTTTGAAGAGCGGAATGACGGAGCCGTTTGAGCCGAGCACGTTGCCGAAGCGGACGGCGGAGAAGAGAGTTCCCCTGCCGTTCATGGCTTCGATGATAAGCTCGCACACGCGTTTTGTCGCGCCCATGAAGTTTGTGGGGTTGACCGCCTTGTCGGTCGATATCATGACAAAGCGCGAAACGCCTGCCTTGACCGCGGCGCGCGCGGTGTTTAGCGTGCCGAAGATGTTGTTTTTGACCGCCTCGGCGGGTGAGACCTCCATCAGCGGCACATGCTTGTGAGCGGCGGCGTGCACGACGAGGAAGGGCTTTGTGCGCTTCATCAGCGCAAGCATACGGTCATAATCGCGCACCGAGCCGATATAGACCTCAAGGTCAAGGCCCTTGCCGTACTTTCTTACGAGCTCCTGCTGTACCTCATAGGCGTTGTTTTCGTAAATATCGACGATAACGAGCTTTGAGGGAGCGTATGCAGCTATCTGCCGGCAAAGCTCCGAGCCTATCGAGCCGCCGCCGCCCGTTACCATAACGCATCTGCCCTTGATGAATGCCGAAAGGCGGCAGTTGTCTATCGTGACGGGCTCTCTGCCGAGCAGCTCCTCGGGTGTTATGTCGCGCAGCTTTTGTATGCAGGTCGAGTTGTCGCTGTAAAAATCGGTGAGACGCGGCAAAAGCTTGACGGCGCAGCCGGTAGCGGCGCATTTGTCAAGTATATTGGCGCGCTGCTTGTTGTTTGCGGAGGGGATAGCCACTATGATGAGATCGACCCTGTGCTTGCGGCAAAGGCGTTCGATGTCAGCATCGGTGCCTTCGATGTTGACGCCGCCGATCGACTTTCCGACCTTTCCGGCGTCGTTGTCAACGGCACATACGGGGATCATTCCGCTCTCGGGGTGGCTTTTTATCTCGTTAAGGAGAAGCTGACAGGCGTCTCCGCATCCGACTATGAGCACGCGGCGGGTGTTTTTGCCGCCGTGACCGTGGCATTTGCGCGATATCGAGTAATCGCGCAGCAGACGGTAGACGAGACGCTCGGATACGAGCGCTATCGCGATGGTGCACATCGTGAGCAGATAAAAATACAGCGGGAGAGGGTAGTTGTGGTATATGATGCGCGTTATCAGAAAAAATACCGCGCCCGCGATCATGGATGCGATCGTGCAGATGAAATATTCGCGCGACTGAGCGAAGCTCCAGAGGCTGCGGTACACTCCCATTGCAAGCAGCACGACGAGGTATACCGGCAGAATGACCGCAAGGTGAAGAAGGTATGCGTGGATGGGCGAATCGAACACAGTGTACGCGCGGCTGATATAATAACAGAAGGAGTAGAGCACCGTGACAATTACGGCATCTATCAGCACGAGAAGCGTCTCACGCAGGTGTGCCTTTATGAACTTCGGTGTTTTCATGCCATATCTCCAGACAGAATTTTAAGGATTTGTTTTTTTCGCGGTGCGGTGAAGTGAATATATGCCCTCGCAGCGCGGGATGGATGCGGGATCCCTGCCGTTGAGAAGATCGGGGAACGCAACGGGCGCTCCGCCCTTCGATACCGAAAGCGCCGAGAGCGGCGAGACCGCCATGAGCACCGCGGCGTCGTAAATATCTATCGGCATAGGGAGATCTTCCTTCACCGAAGTGATGAATGCGTCAAGAACAAGGAAGTCCATTCCGCCGTGACCCTTCTTTATGCCTGCGGCGGTATAGTCGCGCCAGAGCTTGGGCTGATATTTTTCGATCCAGCCGTCAAAATTGCCCCAGAAATTGCGCCAGCGGAAGTGATCCGCCTCGCTGTTGGTGTCGTCTGTGTAGACGGAAAGGTTGTCCTCGCAGAAGAACCCGCGCGTGCCGTGGACGGTCAGCCCGCGGCTGTACGGACGCGCAAGGGTCGTGTCGAGCGTTATTTTTACCGTCTGTCCCTTTGCGGTCGTGATGATCGTCGTCACAACGTCGCCCTGCGCAAAATGAGCATCGGCAAGAGCGGGATCAATGCCGGGCGTTCTCGCGGCGTAGTCGTTGAGACCGCGCGCTGCTGTCGAGAAGGACGAGAGGGTAAGAAAACGGTTGTCCTCATTTATGCCGAGAAGACGGCATATGGGGCCGAGCTCGTGTGTGGGATAGTTCTCGCAGTTGCGGGAGAGATAGTTGCGCAGGCGGTAGTGACGGTTTTTCGCTCCGTTTGCGATCTCGCTGCGCAGATCGTGCATATATCCGCCGTCAACGTGCATGATATCGCCGAAAATGCCGTCGCGCGCCATTTCGGTAACGGTCATCTCGCGTATGCCGTACATACAGTTTTCCAGCATCATCGCCGGTGTATGCGTTTCTTCCCATACGCTGACGAGAAGACGGCAGTCGTCGAGACTGTAAGCGCCGCCGACCTCAAACGCAACGGGCTTGCCCGCACGCATCGCCGCGACAACGGCGGGCACATGAGCCTCCCACGCCGCAAAAACGAATATCACGTCCGTGAGGGGAGAGGAGATGAGCTCATTGTAATCGGTAAATCCTACGGGGCGCGCCCGTCCGTCCGCGGCGAGCTTTTCCTGCATCATTGAAATGCGGTCGTCGTAAACGTCGCAGACAGCCGTAATGTCAAGGTCGTCTCTTTCCGCCAGCAGTCCCGTCATCGAGACGCCGCGGCAGCCGAGCCCTATTATGCCCGCGCGGAGCTTTTTGTTGTGTGCTGCGGTCTCTTCCATGTCATTCCGCCTTTTCCGTGCACGGCTCCTCAAAGCCGAAATAAAGCAGTATCAGCGCCACGGTGTTTGCGGCTGCGTCAAAGTGAGTGCGCTCCATGCCGTGAGAGGCGTGAACGCCGGGACCGATGAGTGCGCCGGGGATATCGCTGCCGCTGCGCCACATAGCTCCGATATCCGATCCGTAGAAGGGGTATATATCGACGGCGTACGAAAGCTCTGCCGCCTTTGCGAGCGAAATGAGGCGCGAGGTCATCTCGTAGTCATACGGGCCGCCCGCGTCCTTTGCGCAGATGGAAACGTCGTGCTCGGTGCAGGAAAGATCAAGCCCTATGCAGCCCATATCGACGCCGAGCATCTCGCGCACGGGAGGCATGCAGGCGCCGCCGTGACCGACCTCCTCGTACATCGTAAACACGATCTTTATATCGTTTTCGGGAACAAATCCCGCGTCGTGCATCACCTTTGCCGCAGTTATGAGGCAGGCGACGCTTGCCTTGTCGTCGATAAAGCGGGATTTGAGAAATCCCGTGTCCGTTACGGTCGTTTTTGTGTCAAAGCAGATGTAATCGCCGTTTTCGATGCCGAGCGCGCGCACGTCGGCGGCGCACTTCACGTCCTCGTCGAGCCTCACATACATATTTTCGGCATCGCGCGGGCGTGACTTCGAGTCGGGGTACACATGGACGGACGGGCTCTTTGAGAGCACCGTGCCGGTGTATTTTCTGCCGTCGCGGGTGACGACGGTGCAATATTCGCCGTCGAGAGTTGCAAGAAGCGGTCCGCCGACCTGCGAAAATGCAAGCCCGCCGCCGGCATCTACCGAGCGTACCATTGCGCCGAGAGTGTCGCAGTGCGCGCAGGCTCCTATGGCGGAGTCATGGTGTGCGCCGGGGTAGGTCAGAACGAATCCGCCCTTTCCGGTGTGTTCGCAGTTGCAGCCGACAGAGGCTGCAAGACGTTCGATAAGGGGCGCGATCTCGCGCGGATAGCCCGAGGGACTCGGAGCCGCCATGAGAGACTTCACGGTCTCGAAAAAGAAGTCCCTGAATTCCGCGGGGATGATCTTTTTTGTTTTCATTTTTTCGATCCTGTTCTTAATTTTCAATTTCGGTGTGCCGACGCAAACGTGTCAGCCGAGTGTATAGCCCATTATATGCTTTATCGAGAAGGGAAGAAGACCGACGCCGTATTTGCGTGCGCCCGCCTCGAACGCCACGATCACTCTGCCGTCGTGATAGTCAAGGTCCTCGCTCATGTGCGGGAGCTTTACGGTGTCGGCAAGCGTGCCGGAGTCGAGGTAGTAAAGTGGAATGCTCTTGCCGCCGTAGGTCACCGTGTCGGTGCTTTCGGTGCCGGTGCAGTCATATATATAAAGATGAGAGGATGCCACGCCCGCCGAGGTGGAGAGAACATACTTTCCGCTGTCGGTGACGCAGAAGCCCTGCACTATATCGCGCACGGAGAGGGCGATGACCGGCTCCTCGGTGTTCACACCGTAGGGCTGTGTGTCGTCGCGGGTATATCCGTATATCAGCGCGCCGTATGCCGAGCCGTCGGGCGCGGTGAGGTGATTCTCGTCGCGCGTCTGATATTTGTCGCCGCTGTGATATTCGCCTATCCAGAAGCGCTCTTCGTCGGCAAATGTGAAGGAGGCGTTTACGCCGACGCCGAAATAGCCGTCAAACGCAACATATCCGCCGTCCTCGGCTTCCGCAATTGCAGCTGCCGTGAGGTGAAAGGCTTTTTTCTGATTGCTGATCCATACGTGCTTGCCCGAGGCGGATATGCCGCCCGCATGACCGTCGTAAATATCGCCGTTTTCGCGGCGCAGGTTCAGCGATTTCCGCAGCTTGCCGTCGTTCCCGACCACATAAATGCGGGAGGGGGCGCCGTCGGCATATCCGCAGAGGAGCCACGCGTCGAGCTCGTCGCAGTAGCAGACGCCCTGCGGCACAAAGTTGTCCGAAAGCCCGGGGATGCGGGCGATCTTTTTCGAGCCGCTCATAAAGCGGTGATAGAATATTCCGGTCGAAGAGCATATGAGTATGTAGATAAGCACTGCGGCGGCGATTATTATCGCAGCCTTGACCGCGCCCGCGGCGGGTCGGGAGAGCTTTTGCATGTGAGTTCCTCCATGATATCCGGTATGTAAGATGATATGTAAAATCGGTGAGCACAAAATCGCAACCTACATTATATCACACAATTATCAGCTTGTCAAATATTGCTGACATTTTGCCGATATTGTTTGAAAAAGTGCGCGGCGGGACTTTATTTTCTGTTGAATATGTGGTATAATGAATTTCGAAATATAGGTTCGGGCAGTGTGCGGGGCGAAAATGCACACGTTCCCGCAACAGAGAAGGCAGGTACAGATATGAAAAAAAGAACGCTGAGGGTGCTTTCGGCTGCAATGGCTGTGGTCATGGCTGCGCTTATGCTCGCCGCGTGCAAGCCGCAGGGAGGCGCCGACGTGACCACACCGGTATCGACGGCTGAGCCCGCGCCCGCAGACTTTACGGTCGTAAGGGACGGCGCATCGGAATTCAGGATAGTCCGCCCCTCGTCGGACGGCAGCGAGGAGACCGAGGCTGCAAGAGATCTTCGCGCGGCGATAGAAGAAAAGACCGGCGTCAAGCTGGAGATATGCGAGGACTGGTACGCAAAGTCGCAGACCCCCGTGAAATATGAGATCCTCGTCGGGCACACCGACTGCGACGAATCCGTTGCGGTGAACGGCGAGATCGACGCCGAGGACGGATTTTTCTATGTCATACGCAGCGTCGGCGACAAAATAGTCGTCACCGGCAAGTCTGCCAATATGATAAAGAAGGCGATAGACTTCATCATTGAAAATTATGCCGACGGAAACGGCAACATCACGATACCGCACGACATAAACGTAAAGAGCGAAATGTTCACGCCCGCCGTTGCCGATCATTTCGGAAAAGGCAAGGACGTTACCATGAGGCTCGACCTTGTGGGCAAGCTTGAGCCTTCGGACGGCTGCCGTGTCATTCAGGGCGGCGCGACCGACGGAAAATATCTCTATGTCATCATCAACGACGGCGGCAAAACGAACGCCAAGAGCGTTATTGCCAAGATAGAGATAAGCACCATGAAGGTCGTTGCAAGAAAAGCCGGCGTGCTTGTAGACCACGGCAATGACATCGTATATAAAAAGAACGAAAACGAGCTGTTCATCGTCCACAACGCGCCCAACCGCGAAACGGTGTCGGTGTACGATGCCGACACGCTTGAGTTCAAGCGCAAGATAACGCTGCCGCTCAAGATATACTGCATGAGCTATGACGAGTCGCTTGACTGCTATTGGGTCGGCGTCAGCGGCGGCGATACCTTTGCAAAGCTCGACGCAAACTTCAAGCTCGTCAAGAGATACGATTCGCAGCATCACCCGTATGTCACCCAGGGCATGGATTGCGACGACACATACCTTTACTTTGTCAGATACAAGACCAACTGCATTATAGTTTATGACAAGGAAGGCGGATATATAGGCGAATACCCGATAGCTTTTGACGGTGAACCGGAGAATATCTCGCACGTCGGCGACGTTTTCTATGTCGTCGGCAGCAACCCGAGCTGGACGGGTGGGCTTATCTACAAGGTGACGCCCAAAAACTGATATTTTGCACGGAAGGATAAATAATTATATGAAAAAGAAGATCGTAACGCTCGCGGCTGCTATGGCGGTGCTTTTTGCGGCGCTCACCCTTGCCGCGTGCAAGCCGGAGGGAGGCGCCGAGGCGACCACACCGGTATCTACGGCTGAGCCCGCGCCCGCGGATTTTGCATTTGTAAAGGACGGTGCGTCGGAATTCAGGATAGTGCGCCCCGCTTCCGACAGCAGCGACGAGACGGAGGCTGCCAAGGAGCTGCGCAAAAAGATCGAAGAAAAAACGGGCTATAAGATGGAGCTGTACGAGGACTGGTATGCAAAGTCTCAGGCTCCCTCGAAATATGAGATACTTATCGGGCACACCGATCTCGACGAATCCGTCGCGGTGAACGGCGAGATCGACGGTGAGGACGGATTTTTCTACGTCATCCGCAGCGTCGGTAACAAAATAGTCCTCACGGGCAAGTCGGCAAACATGATAAGAAAGGGTATCGACTTCATCCTTGAAAATTATACCGACGAGAGCGGCAACATCATGATCCCGCACGACATCAACATAAAGAGCGAAATGTATACGCCCGCCGTTGCCGATTATTTCGGAGACGGCAAGGACGTTACGCTCACCTCGGCGCTTGCGGGAGCTGTGAACGCCGTTGACGGCTGTAAGGTCATCCAGGGCGGCACGACCGACGGAAAGTATCTTTACGTTATAACGCATAACGGCGACAAAACCATAAACGCGGAGAGCATCCTTCAGAAGATAGATATAAAAACTATGAAGACCGTCGCAAGGAGCGAGCGGCTGCGCGTTTCGCACGGCAACGATATAGTGTACAAAAAGAACACGAACGAGCTTTTGGTCGTTCACTGCTACCCCGACGGAAAGATGGTGTCGGTGTTCGACGCCGATACCCTTAAATTCAAGCGCAAGATCGAGCTGCCGATCAGCATTTACTGCATGAGTTACGACGAGTCGCTTGACTGCTATTGGGTCGGCGTCAGCGGCGGCGACACCTTTGCAAAGCTCGACGCGGATTTCAAGTTCGTCAAACGGTATATGTCGCAGATGCACGACTATGTGACTCAGGGCATGGACTGCGACGATACATATCTTTACTTTGTCAGATACAAAAAGAACTGCGTCATAGTTTATACAAAGGACGGAGGATACGTCGGCGAATACCCGCTCACGTTCCCCGGAGAGCCGGAGAATATCTGCCATATCGGAGATTACTTCTACGTTGTCGGCAACAACAGCAACTGGAGCGGCGGCGTGATACTCAAGGTAAAGCTGAGCGCAAAATAAGCAATAAAAAACGGGGCTGTCACGCAAACGCGTGACAGCCCCGTCGGCTTTTGACCGGCGCCTCAGTCGGGCAGAAGTGCGGCGCATATATCCTTGAAGCTGAATTTGTAATCGTCTATCGGAGCTATATAGCCGTCAAGGTAGCAGATTATACGGCAGTTGTGGTACTGGTCGTATTCTCCGTAGCCTTGAGCGGCGCCTTTCATGTAAATGTGCGCCGCATCGTCGTTGCCGGCAATGATATATGCCAGACGCGGCTTGCCGTTATCATTGATCGAGGTGATCGTCAGCATACGGTCGGAGGACGGCAGCTCGGCGCCGCGGTGCATCCGAGAGTAAAAGCTGAGGTTTGAACTTTTAAACAGCTTTTTGCATATGGCGGCGAAATCATCGCGCGATATGGTCACCGTTTTAGTGCCGTCGGTAACGGTAACATCGCCCTTTGTGGTGGTATAGTCAGAGGTCATGCCGGCGCTCTCCGCAATCTCTGCGGTGAGGTATTTTGTCACCATGGCATAGAGCAGAGCGATGTCTTTTTCCTCAAGCACACTTTCGGAGAAGAGAGCCTCGTCGGAGCCCGCGCGGGTGACGGAAAATCTGCCGTTTGGATGCACCGAGTAATAGGCGGTCAGCTTGCCGTCTGTGTATTCATATACGGTGAGCATGGGATCATGAAGAGATGCATGAAAGCCGCGTGCGTCCGCATCGGATGTTATTTCCGAGTTTTCGGTCGCCTTTACGGTGTAGCTGCCCTGGGTGAGAACGGCGCGAAGGTAATCGCATTCGCGGTCGCCTTAGGGGATGAAATATGTTTCGGCGTAACGCGTGTCCGTGTATTGAAAAGATCCCGACCGCATACGAAAGCTTATGCCCTCGGCGGGCGCCTCGGTCAGCGCGGATGTGGGATATTCGATGCCGTAAAATGTGTAATAGTCGCTGGCGTATCCGCTACCGTCCGCCGCGGGGCGTGCAGTGTAAAGAAAGAGCGAAAACGTGTTGCCGGCAGCCGTTTTGTCGGCATAAAGATCATTCGGCTTTTCAACATCGGGGTAGTGCCGAGGCGCAGCCGTTTCTTCCGCCGTGCCGCTGTCTGCGGCAGGTGCCTACGATGTCGCGACGGTGTCGCTGCCGCTTCCGTTATTGCTGCCGTTAGCGCATGAGACGCCAAACGTGAGAAGCATCGCAAGTAATGTCAGAAGTATAATGATTTTTTTCATATCGTTTGTTCCTTTCTTTGTTTTGTTATAGATCGGTTCGCGTCTTTTTGTCGGCATTAGGTATGTCGGGTGCAAGCACCCTGTCATGATTTACGCCTCCGCATATAATTTAGCATTGAGAAAAGTTGTTTTTGCATAATTGCTATCTGTTCCTTGCATTATCAATTATATAATATCAAGAAAAGTATGTCAATATGTTTATTCAAAATAATTCATTCGATGAATAAAAAAGTCGAAAACGTGAGAATAAAGGCTGCCGCCGCAAAAAAATCGAAAATTTTCTCAATATCGGATGAAAAAAATTCAATTCAGGGGTTGACAAACGGCGAGCGATGCGGTATAATATCTACGTTGCCCGAATACGGGCGGCATGCGAGAGTGGCGGAACTGGCAGACGCGCACGTTTGAGGGGCGTGTGGTTAACACCATACGGGTTCAAGTCCCGTTTCTCGCACCAACTAAAGCCGGATGGGCAAACCCATCCGGCTTTAGTTTTATAAAATAAAACACCCTGATCCGTTTTTGCGGGATGAGCGGTGTCTCTCCCCGGGCGGCATATTTTTATTGCCTCAAAACCGCAAACGGGCACGAGCCGGGGAAATGCCGCGGCTTGCTGCGCACCGTGAACGGCGGCCGGCGCATTGACAGATGGGACGGTGGTCTTACGGAACGGTACTATACCGAATTATCTCAGATACGTTTTTATAAATTGCATCCGTCGTATATTCCTTTTGTCGGTTCTGACTACGATACATACCGTATCCTTCACATCGGCGAGAGCCACTATTGCGGCGCGATGGATGCGGAGCGATTCGGCATCGATTATTTTTCGAGGTGGTTCGACGAGCCCTGCGCAGAGGTCGAGTGCGGTCTTTTGCAAAATAACATTACCCGCAGGGTGGCAAAGGGCGTCGTTGATGAGGGCGACAGGTTTTCCGTGTTCGATAACATATTGCGTTCCTTTTTAAAGGTCGTTGCGGAAGAAGAAAGCCCGCATATATCCAAGTGCAACAGATGCAGATACAATTATTTTGCATTTATGAATTACTATCCGTTTCCCGCGTTTAGGGAGAAAGGCAGCTTTCTCGATTCGATACGCGACTATTCGAAAACGCGCGGCTCGCGTGCGGCGGCAGATAAATTGATCGAAGCCTGCGAGAGCGCCGCAACGGATACGGTCGATGCGGTGATTGAGATCTTAAAACCGCGCTGCATCGTTTTTTCATCCTGCGATGCGGGCAGCGCCTACAAAAAGCATAACGGGAAATACAAGGACGATCCCCGGATGATATACACGTCTCATCCGGCAAGACCCTTCACATGGAACAAGCCTCTTTCCGGTCTGGGATACCGGAAGGGCATCGATGTTTTTGAGGACGGATTGAAAAGGATATATCGCAAATGATCTCCGTTGTCGCGCGGTCGGGATCTGTTTGGGGAAAATGAAAAAAGCGCCCGCGCCGCGGGCGCTTTTTTTCGTTTTGCCGGACGGCGAAAGCATTGACAGACATCGGGAATATTGATATAATGAAACCGAAAAAATGAGGATTTTCCCCTTTCCGTTCGTATAAATAATGAAAGACTGAAAGGATAAAGCAGCTTATGGGCAACGGTGAGGAATGCTACCGCCGCTATCTTGACGGGGACAGCGCGGCATTCGGCGACATTCTTTGTATATACCGCGACGGACTGACCTTTTTTATCGACGGGTACGTCCACGATATATACGAAGCCGAGGATATTGCAATGGATACATTTCTGTATCTGCTGACGCACCCCGGCAGGTATGACTTCCGCGTGTCGCTGAAGACCTATCTTTATATGCTGGCAAGGAGCCGGGCGATCGACCGGCTGCGCCGCCGTGCAAGGATGAGCGTTATGAGCATAAACGAATTGCCCGATGCTGCCGACAGATGCTCGCTTGAAGAGGAGTTCATAGCCGGAGAAAAGAAGCGGGCGCTGTATGCAGCGCTCGGACGGCTGCCGGACAGTCAGCGCGAGGCGGTGAGGCTTGTGTATCTTGAGGATATGTCATATACCGATGCCGCACGTGTTATGAAAAAAAGCCGAAAGCAGGTCGACAATCTGGTCACGCGGGCAAAAAGAGCGCTGCGCGGTATGCTTTCGGAGGAGGGAAGTCTGTTTTTATGAGAAAAAGCAACGGCGAATTCGAGGCGGAGATATTCAGGCGCTTCGATGAGTATAAGGAAAAAAAGAAAAAAAGACATCGGGCGGTGCGTGCCGCGAGTCTTTGCATGGCGGTCGTGCTGCTCGGTGCGGCGGTGCTGCTTGCTGTACGCGGCGCGCGGCACAAAGCGCCGAACGTGACCGACGTCCGACCGGGATCGAGCGGGGCAGCCTCTGAAAATACGCAGCCTGAGGTGCCGGGCGGTGTGCCGACGGACACCGTGACGCCGGAGACGGCATCGGAATCGGAGCGCGGCACAGAGGCGTCGGCGCCGGTGTCGCCGGATCCCATGGTGTACAGGGTCAAGGAGACCGATGAAATATTTTCGGCGGCGTATACCGAATTCGCGTTGGGACTGCTGTGCGCCGGTCTTGAGGACGGAAAAAACACGCTCGTGTCGCCGCTTTCGGTCATGGAGGCGCTTGCAATGGCGTCAAACGGCGCTTCGGGAAGGACTCTCGACGAATTGATGAGCGTTATCGGCGGCGGGATCGGCACGGACGATCTGACAGCGTACCTGCGCGGGTTCAGTCTCGACAGCGACCTGGTGCGGATGGCAAATTCGGTATGGATACGCGACGGTTTTGCCGTCAGAAAGAGCTTTCTCGAGAAAAACGGCGGACTTTACGGCGCGGGCGTGTTCACTGCTCCGTTCGATGATTCGACTGTCGATGCCGTAAACGCATGGATAAACGCGGGGACGAACGGTATGATCGGCAAAATGCTTGAGCGCGGCGCGCTAAACGACAGTGATATCTGTCTCTGCAACGCCGTGTTCTTTGACGGCAGATGGGTGCAGACATACAAGGACGAAAACATCGTTGACGGTCTGTTCAGGCGTGCGGACGGCACGACCGACAGAGTGACGATGCTCCGTTCGGAGGAGACGAGTGCGCTCAGCGTGCGCGGCGGCGTCGGTGTGCGTAAAATGTATGACGGCTTGCGGTATGAATTTATTGCCCTTATGCCCGACGAGGGCACGAGCCTCGGCGATTTCGCTGCATCATTTGACGGCGCGAGCCTGCGCGCAACTGTCCGCAGCTTTGTCCGTGCGGATGTTGAGCTTGAAATGCCGGAATTCAGGGCGGAGTACTCTGCCGATCTTACCGAAACACTCAAAAAAATAGGGATAAAAGAGGCGTTCGAGGCAGGGCGTGCGGATTTTTCGGGAATAGCGGACGGCAACATCCGCATCTGCAGCGTGCGTCACAAGACGGCATTCACTCTTGACCGCAACGGCACGCTTGCTTCGTCGGCGACCGTCATAGGCGTGCCGGGATCGTCGGAGGTTCCGTCTCCAAAAATGAAAGTTACGCTTGACCGTCCTTTTATTTATATGATAGTAGATTCGCTGACCGCGCTGCCGGTATTTATCGGAGCGCTCGAGACTGTGGGCTGAACGCGGCGGAAGATCGTGTCATAAAGCAGTATGCTGCCGTTGCGAAACGGCAAGGGAGGAGCTTATAATAATGAAGAAAAGAAGGATCGTTGCATTTTTATCGGCGCTCATCATGCTTGCGGCGGCGCTTGCGGGCTGTCGTGCGGGAGCAAGTGACAAGCGCGCGGATCTGCTCTCAGGCGGCAGCGCGGTCGCGCCTTTGTCTCCGGATGCGGGATTTTCCGCCGCATATACCGATCTTACGCTGAAGCTGCTGAGCGCCTGTCTTGAGGACGGAAAAAATACGCTCGTGTCGCCGCTTTCGGTCATGGAGGCGCTTGCAATGATGGCAAACGGCGCATGTGGCGAGACGCTCGGGGAGATGGAAAGGGTGATCGGCGGCGGCATTCCGGTATCCGAGCTTGCAAGGTATCTTGCGGGCTTTGCCGCCGGCGGGGAAGAGCTGTCGCTTGCAAATTCGTTGTGGCTGCGCGAGGGCTTTGACATCGACGAAGAATTTTTGCGGAAATGCTCGGCTTTTCAAGGCGCGGGTGCATACCGCGCGCCGTTTGACAGGCATACCGTTGATGATATCAACGATTGGGTGAGCGAAAATACGCACGGGATGATAAAGAGTGCCGTTGACTACGATACGGTGCGGGCATCCGAGCTCTTACTTTGCAATGCACTGTATTTTGACGGCAAATGGGAACGCAGATACAGTGACGGCGATATAAGCGACGGATATTTTACCCGCGAGAGCGGCGCACGGGACGAGGTGAGGTTCATGTATTCGGAGGAGCACAGCCTTTTGACCGTTGCGGGCGGTCGGGGCTTCATAAAAAATTATGACGGCGGAAATTACGCATTTGTCGCCGTGCTGCCCGACGCCGGGACCGATATCTCCGAGTTTGTTTCATCTCTCGATGCGGCAGCCCTTGCCGAGGCGTTGAAAAAAACGACCGCAGCCGTTATCGACGCGCGCATTCCCGAGTTCAGAGCCGAATACGGAGCCGATCTCAAAATGGCTCTCGGCAATATGGGGATCACAAGAGCCTTTGAGCCGGGTGAGGCTGATTTTTCGGGCATTACGTCCGACGACAATATTTATATAGGAAGCGTTATGCACAGGACCGTGATGGAAATCGACCGTGACGGCACAAAGGCAGCCGCGTCAACGGTGATCGCCGCTCCGACGGCAGCAGATCCCGGTCTCCTGCCGGAGAGGATAAATATAACGCTCGACCGTCCCTTTGTTTATATGATAATCGACCGTACCGTGTCACTGCCGGTGTTTATCGGAGTGGCTGCCGGAATGAAATAAGAAGCGCTGTCCGAGGGTGTTGCAGAGCCGCGTGGCGGAAAGACCGAGCGTAGGTCTTTCCGCCTTTTTCCGTTCTTTCCGACGGTGCTGCCGGGCGCGTTTAACGGCTTTTTGCGACGTTTCGGACAGCCGATTTAATAATACGACAAAAAAGTATAAAAGAGGAAACACGTACATTATCACGTACCGAATGCGCGGACATTGCCTGTCCCTCCGTCGTGATTTTTTTGTTTGTCGTTATTTTTGTGCAATTTGTACAGCACTTTATTTTCGGCAGGCAAAATTGTCCTCTCGCGGTCATCGGAAGGGAGATGCTATAGTTGCACGCGCAATTATTTCATTCAAAAAGGGTAAATTATAGTTACTCATCACACCGCGACCATTCCGAAGTCACAAAAAACCTCATTTTTGCCCTCGGAGTGCCGTTAAAAATCACATTGTTTCGTGATTGGCGTAAACTTGATTTACCTTGCGGCAATATGCTCATACGTTGTGTAGAAAACGTGAAGAAAAGGCACTGAGGCGTTCATTCGACCGCAAAACGCGGAGACGTAAATTCGGAGCCGCTGTTTTCCTGCGCCGTCGCGACGGGAAAAAGAAAGGCATTGACAGTTTTTTGCCTTTATGATATTATAATCGTGTAAATTCAGACGTAATGCATCCGTCGGGGCGGCGCTCCGGCGGTATTCTCCGCTTATACGCCTGCCCGGGACGTTTCGTGGATCCCGTGCCGGCGGCGGAGACGCGGGAGCTTTTTTCGTGCGGCATTCGTCCGGATGGTGCTTTTTGCGTTGCCGAGATCCTGTGCTGCCGTTTTTTCGGCGTGTGCGGCGTTTTGCGACGTAAAAGGCATACAACGTTCCGCTCTTCCGCGTGCGGAACGGAAAAACGCATCGGGTCTGAGCCGCCGCTCACGTCACGGCTTGAGACTTTTGCGGTCGCTGCGGTCGGTTGCCCCGCGTTGTTTTGCAGGATCTGCCGTTTTATCGGCGGCAGAGGCGCAAAATGCGCGGCAGCTGCTCTGTCAGTACCGTGATCAAGACGCAATCAAGACGCAAGCCGGCTGTGAGGCGCCGCGCGCAAGGGCGCGCGCCGTTCGCCGCCGCCGCAAAGGTCTTAATCCGACGCCTGTCCCGGCGCTTGCGCACTTACCATTCGCGGAAAAACCTACCCGTGTAACGGATCCCCCGGCACGGGAAAAACAATCAGGAGGGAAACCATTGAAGATGAAGAAAAGAACGAAGCTCACCAAGCTGACGGCAGTCGTGCTGTCAATACTGTTCGTTCTTGGCAGTCTGACGACGGCAGTGGCTGCGTCCGGCGAGACCGCCTCCGGCTCTTCGTCCGTATCGGACAAAACGCTGGATGATGTCAAAAGACTGCTGAACGCCTCAAGCTACGACGAGTACACCACGAAGCACTCGGACGAGGCGAAATATCCGCGCGCTGAGCGCGACATCGTGATCAACGGTCTTGATTACGATAAAAAGGAGACCGACGCCGAGGTCAAAAAAGAGACCTATGACGGTGTTGAGTCGCTCTATACTCCCGACAAGGGCTCGGTAGTGTACCGCTTCAATGTTCCGAAGGCGGCGAAGTACGGTGTTGCCATCGAGTATTATCCCGTTGAGGGCAAGGCAACGTCGATACAGCGTACCTTCCTTATTAACGGTAAGGTCCCCTTTTCGGAGGCGTACTACATAACCTTCTCGAAGGTATGGACCACGGTATACGATGACGCCGTTATCGGCGGCATGAGCATGGACGACATAAGACGCGGCATCAATCGTCCGTTCAAGACGGATATTGACAACAACGAGCTCCGTGCTACCATGAAGCAGTCTCCCGAATGGCGCAATTATCAGCTTCGCGACGTCGACGGCTTCTATACCGATCCTTTCGAATTCGTTTTCGAGGCGGGTGAGAACACCATAACCCTCGAGGCGGTCAACGAGCCGATGGCGATAAAGGAGATCAGACTTTTCCCCGTCGAGGCTCTTCCTACTTACGAGGAATACCGCAAGCAGTACGAAAATGCCCCCGCGGGCACCGACGTCATAAAGCTTGAGGCCGAGATTCCCTATCAGACATCCTCTTCCACCATTTATCCTATCGAGGACCGCGCGTCCGCGGTGACAAGTCCTTCCGACACCACCCGCACAGTGCTCAACACGATAGGCGGCGATAAGTGGCAGACCTCCGGTCAGTGGGTGAGATATACCTTCAAGGTCAACAGCGACGGTATGTATTCCATCATCACCCGCTTTATGCAGAATATCAACGACGGTATGTATTCCTCCCGTATCCTTTCCATTTACAGCGGCGACGGTGTGAAGGAAGGCGAGGACGGCTACTACAACGGCGTTCCCTTTAAGGAAGCCAACGAGCTGAGATTCAATTACAGCACCGACTGGCAGACCGAAGCTCTTCGTTTCGGCACCTACGCCACCGACGTGACGGGCAAATCCTCGATGCATTACACCGATGTTGAGATGTACTTCAAGGCGGGCGTCGAGTACACCATCGAGCTTGAAGCCGCTCTCGGCACAATGGGCGATATCGTCCGCAAGGTAAGCAACTCGCTTGATACCATCAACGAGGCATACCTTTCGATCATGAAGCTGACCGGCGCGTCCCCCGACGCAGACCGTGACTACAACTTCCTCGAGATCATGCCCGAAACCGTTGCTCACATCATTATCGAATCACGTACACTTTACGAGGTCGCTTCGGAACTCACTAACCTCGCCGGTATTAAGAGCTCCAACGTTGCAACGCTTGAGCGTGCCGCATGGCTCCTCCAGCGTATGGGCAGCGACCCCGAGGACGAGATCGCAAGAAACCTCACCGAGCTGAAGAGCCGTATCGGTTCGCTCGGTACATGGCTCAACGACGCAAAAACACAGCCGTTGAAGCTTGACGTTGTCTGCATCCAGGGCGTGAGCGCCGAAAGACCTCAGGCAAAGGCAAACTTCTTCCAGTCATTCGCGCACGAGTTCCAGAGCTTTATCCAGAGCTTTATCCGTAACTACAACCGCATGGGCGCTACCAAGGTCGAGGACGGAAGCTCGGTCGAGGTATGGCTCGCAAAGGGACGTGACCAGTCTCAGGTCATCCGTAACCTTATCAACAACGACTTTACTCCCCAGACCGGTATCTCGGTAGACCTCAAGCTGGTCGCCGGCGGTACGCTTCTTCCCTCTATCCTTTCCGGTAAGGGACCGAACGTGTATATAGGACTCGGCGAGGACAGCGTTATCAACTACGCTATCCGCGGCGCTCTTGAGGACATCAGCGTCATGGACGGCTTCGAGGACGTCACCAACACAACTCCCGGCGACCCGAATCAGCAGTTCACCGAGGCTGCAATGTTCGTTCTTCAGCTTGCCGATGCGGATGGTGTGAACCACTGCTACGGTCTGCCCGAAGAGCAGAACTTCCCGATGATGTTCCTGCGCACCGATATCCTTGCCGAGCTCAACATCGAGATCCCCAAGACATGGGAGGATGTGCTCAGCGCGGTCATCAAGCTGCAGCAGAACAACATGACCATCGGTATGAGCAACGACTACAAGATATTCCTTTACCAGATGGGCGGCACGCTCTTTGCCGACGACGGTATGAGAATAAACCTTGACTCCAACCTTGCTCTCGACTCCTTCGAACAGATGTGCAACCTGTTCAAGATGTACTCCTTCCCCTACAAATACGACTTTGCAAACCGTTTCCGTACGGGCGAGATGCCTATCGGTATCGCCTCCTACAACAGCACCTACAACCACCTCGTGGTATTTGCCACCGAGCTTCGCGGTAAATGGCAGTTCCTGCCGCTTCCCGGCTTCGAGCGTGAGGACGGCACCATCAATAACGTGTCCGTTTCCACCGTCAACGCCATCGTTATGATAACGGGCGCGGACGAAGCCAAGAAGAAAGATTCGTGGGAGTTCATGAAGTGGCACACCGGTGCGCAGTGCCAGATCGACTACTCCAACGAGATGGTCGCTATCATGGGTGACTCCGCAAAGTACGCGACCGCTAACGTCAAGGCTCTCGAATCGATGCCCTGGACACGCGAGGAGTATGAGAACCTGAACGCTCAGTTCAGCAACCTCGCCTCCATCCCCAACTACCCCGGCTCTTACATCATAGGCCGTTACACCAAGTTTGCGTTCCTTGCCGTTTACAACGACAACGCCGACGCCGTTACTCAGCTGCTCAGCTACATTACGACGATCAACAAAGAGATCACACGTAAGCGCAGCGAGTTCGGGCTTCCCACTCTTGAGATCGGTCAGACTCTTGCGGGCCTGCGCCGCGATCAGATAAACGAAGCGCTTGACGCTCTCGGATCCTCCGCCTCCGCTTACACGTCGCAGATCGACGCGCTGAAGAAGGCGATGGATGACATCCCGACGTATTCGACCTATTGTGAGGACACCTACATCGACGCGCTGAGAGCTGCCGGCAAGGCGCTCGGAGCTGCCGATGCCAACCTCTTCGGCGACATCGCCAAGAAGGTCGATGAGTGTGCAAACGCTCTCAAGTCCTATCAGTCGTCCTACCCCGCCGCGTCCGGTTCGACGGCAAAATAAGTGCCGTCGCGCACACCAAATTCTAAGTAAGGAGAAAACAGCATATGTCTCAGCAAAAAGCGCAGGCAGCGCATGAAGAGCCGAAGAAGGCTGTCGCCAGAAAAGATATGAGCCGCGCGGCGTGGACATGGCATGAAATGAAGCGCAACTGGGCGGCATACGTCATGGTCGCTCCCTTCATGATAGTCTTCACCCTGTTCACCGTTGTGCCGGTTCTGATCTCGATAATCGTCAGCTTTACCGACTTCAACATCCTGCAGATGCCCCACTTCGTATTCTTCGACAACTACATCCGGCTGTTCCTTGACGACGATATCTTCCTTCTTGCCTGCAAGAACACCTTCATCTTCGCCGTTATAGTCGGACCTGCATCCTACCTCATGTCCCTGCTCGTTGCATGGTTCATCAACGAGCTTCCCCCTAAGATCCGTGCTATCGTCACCCTTGTTTTCTATGCTCCGTCCATCTCCGGTCAGGTCTACCTCATCTGGGGTACTCTTTTCTCCGGTGACTCCTACGGCTGGGCAAACGCGGTCCTGCTTGACCTCGGTATCACGACCGAAGCCATTCAGTTCTTCGAAAACAAGAAGTACATAATGCCGCTTTGTATCGTGGTCGCCCTCTGGACCTCGCTCGGTACATCCTTCCTTTCCTTCATCGCAGGTCTCCAGGGCGTCGATCACTCGCTCTACGAGGCAGCGGCGGTCGACGGTATCCGCAACCGCTGGCAGGAGCTGTGGTATGTCACCCTCCCCTCGATGAAGCCTCAGCTCATGTTCGGTGCTATCATGTCGATAACCCAGTCGTTCGGTTTCGGCGGCGTCGTTGACGCACTTTGCGGCAACCCCTCGACTGACTATTGCGCATGGACGATAGTGCATCACCTCAACGACTACGGCGGATCGCGTTTTGAAACGGGTTATTCGTCGGCGATCGCGGTTGTTCTCTTTATTATAATGATAGGAGCCAACACGCTGGTCAAGAAACTGATATCAAAGGTGGGACAGTAATATGGCAAGACTCAGAACAAGAAAACATAAAGTTGTCCTTAACCGTTCGGTCGGAGGCGACCTCGGTATCACGATCATGCTCACGATACTCGGACTTTTCATGTTCCTTCCGATGTATTACGTTGTGATCCAGTCATTCAAGCCCCTTGACGAGCTGTGGATGTTCCCGCCCAAATTCATCGTTATAAAGCCGACAGGCTCCAACTATAAGGACCTGTTCACGCTGATGAACGATTCATGGGTCCCGTTCTCACGTTACATCTTCAACACCGTGTTCGTCTCGGTCGTGGGAACTCTCGGCAACCTGTTCTTCGCCTCTCTCGCCGCATACGCGATGGCAAAGATCAAGTTCCCCGGCGGCAAGCTGATGTTCAAGACGGTCAGGACCTCGCTCATGTTCCACAAGACCGTTACCGCCGTTACCAACTTCCTTACGATGAGCATCCTCGGTATGATCGATACCTACTGGGCAAGGATCGTCCCCGCGTGGGGTGCAACGCTCGGTCTCTACCTCATGAAGCAGTTCATGGATACTCACGTCAACAACTCGGTGCTCGAGTCCGCAAGACTTGACGGCGCCGGAGAGTTCCGCTCCTTCTGGCTCATCGCAATGCCGATGGTCAAGCCCGCGTGGCTGACCCTTATCGTGTACTGCTTCCAGGATCTGTGGAACGCCGGTTCATCGATCTACATCCACTCCGAGCAGCTCAAATCCTTCAACTACGCCATCGGTCAGATCACTGCCGGCGGTATCAAGCGTGCCGGCGCCAGCGCTGCCGCGACCGTTATCATGATGCTCGTACCGATCACGGTATTCATCATCACACAGTCGAACATCATCGAAACGATGGGTTCCAGCGGCATGAAAGACTAAGGAGGCAGTCAATGAACAACAAACAAAGAATCATATCGGCTGCGGCGCTCCTTGTCGCTCTGATCACTCTCCTTGCGGTGCCTGCGGGCGCGGTGAAGTCCTATCAGACATACACCTACTCCTCCAGCGGCTTCGCACTTTACTCCCCCGACGCATATACCCCTGTCACGACGGTCGATTCCAACTATATCGGACTTGACGCTAAGAAGGGGATCGAAGACCCCCGCGATCTGTATGTTGACGACGAGGACAATGTTTACATTGCCGATGCAAAAAACAACCGCATAATCGTTTGCGACAGATACTACAAGCTGAAGTTCATCATTTCCGAATTCACTAACGAGCAGGGTGTGCCCGATAATTTCACCAACCCCTCCGGTGTGTTTGTGACCAAGGACCGCATATTCGTGTGCGACACGGATGCGAACCGTATCGTCACTTTCAACCGCGACGGCGAATTCCTGGCGGTCATCCCCGAGCCCGAGGACGAGATCCTTGAGGACGATTCGGTCTACAAGCCGGTCGCTCTTGCGGTCGATGATTACAACAGACTTTATGTTGTTTCCTCCACCACCTATCAGGGTATCATCGTTATGTCGGATACCGGTGAGTTCATCTGCATCATCGGTGCGCAGAAGGTCTCGATCTCCGCGTGGGATAAGGTCTGGAGAAAGATCATGTCCGACACGGCACGCGCACAGCAGGAACGTATAATTCCTACCGAATATAATAATATAGCGATACGCGACAAGCTGATCTACGTCACGACATCCTCTCTTGACTCTAAGGCTCAGCAGAACGCTATAAAGACCAAGAGCAAAAAAGGCGACTACGCACCCGTAAAGCTGCTCAACAACTCCGGTGACGAGGTCATGAAGCGTAACGGCTTCTACCCGCCTTCCGGTGAGGTCGATGTCGGTACTTCAAAGACCGACGGTTCAAAGACCGGTCCTTCCAAGGTCACCGACGTTGCAGTCGGACCCGAAAAGACATGGTCGATAATAGACGAAAACCGCAGCAAGGTCTTCACCTATGACTTCAACGGCAACCTGCTCTTCGCCTTCGGCGATGAGGGCACTCAGCTCGGCAACATGTCGAAGATCGCCGCTGTCGTCTATAAGAGCGACGGCACGATGCTTCTGCTCGATAAGAGCCAGAAGTCGTTTACGGTCTATCAGCGCACAGAGTACGGTGATATCCTTATCAACGCTCTGAAGAACCAGAACGAACGCCAGTTCGACCGCGCGATCGAGGACTGGACCGAGATACTCAAGAGAAACTCCAACTTCGATACCGCATACATCGGTATCGGTCAGGCATACTCCCGTAACGGTAACTACAAGGAAGCGCTCAAGTATTACGAGGCAGCTTACGACAATGAGAACTGGTCCGATGCATACAAGGAGATCCGCAAGGAGTGGATATCCAAGTACATCCTCCTCATCCCCGTGATCGCCGCCGCGATAATCACCGCCGTCGTGCTCTTCTTCAAGTACGCAGGCAAGGTCAACAAGCGCGCCGCGACCGCGGGAGGGAAACGCACCTTCGGTGAGGAATTGCTTTACGGCTTCCACCTGATCTTCCATCCCTTTGACGGGTTCTGGGATCTTAAGCATGAGCATCGCGGCTCGCTGCGTGCGGCACTCGTTTATGTCGCGGCTGCGGTACTTACCTTCTTCTATCAGGCTATCGGATCCGGATACCTCGTCAACCCGCACGGCAGCTACACAACGATCGTGTCTCAGGCGATAAGCGTTATCGTTCCTCTGATGCTCTGGGTCGTTGCAAACTGGTGCCTTACGACACTGTTCGACGGTGAGGGCAGCTTCAAGGACATCTTCATTGCATGCTCCTATTCGCTCCTGCCGCTCGTGCTGCTGATAATCCCCGCTACCATCTATTCCAACTTTGCGACTACCGCCGAGCTTGACGTCGTGTCCTTCGTCGGCACCGTTGCGTTCATCTGGGCAGGCCTTCTCATCTTCACCGGAATGATGGTGACACACGATTACACCCTCGGCAAAAACTTCATCATATCTCTGAGCACCATAGTGGGCATGGGATTCATCATGTTCATCGGCATCCTCTTTACCACACTGCTCGGAAAGATAATAAGCTTCGTTTCAAACATCATTGTCGAGATCAACTACCGTATGTAACAGGCAGCAGGAGATCGACGTGAAGAAAAAAACGGAACCACTCCGCAAACAGTTTTTTCACGGTTTATTTGTATCTCCGGATCAAATAGCCAAGAAAGGCAGGGTAATAAATTAATATGAAAAGAATTTTAGCGGTTCTCTTGACTGTTCTGACACTGCTCGGTACGCTTACGGTCGGTATCTCGGCGAAGCAGATAACTCCCGTTTACGTGATCGACGACAAGACCAAGAAAGAGACCGATGAGATCGATTACGAGAAAACGCTCGAAAAGTATCTCACTACCGAAATAACCACTCCCGAGGCGAAGCTCGAGGAGATGGAGCTTATGTACGAAAAAGACGGGTATCAGCTCTGGGGTGACCAGTTCACCGGAGAGGTCGCCGTGAAAAACATGGCGAGCGGACAGATACTCTTCTCCAACCCGTACGACGTTTATAGCTCCGGCACCGATTCGATAAAGAAGCAGCTCCTCTCGCAGGTCGTTATCAAATACACCGACAACGATACCGAGAAGCTCATGTACAGCTTTACCGAAGCGGCTCAGCGCGGACAGATCAAGTTCAAAAACATTAAAAACGGTATCCGTGTAGAGTATACGATCGGCCGCGAGGAAAACCGTATGCTGGTACCGAAGCAGATCCTCAAGGAAAGATTTGAGGAGAACATTCTCGACGTTTTTGCAGCCGAGATCAACGCCGAATCCCGTGAGCTTGCCGAAAAGGGCGTTCCGAACGAGAACTACACAAGACTCGACAAGACCACCGGCAAGTACATCGACGTTGCTACAGGTCAGGAAGTTTCAAGAGAGCAGGCAGTGCTCGTAAGTGAAGCCGACTGGCGCAACTACTACAACGAATCTCAGTATACCAAGCTCGTTACCGATTCCGGCAACCAGACATGGTTCCTTTTCAACAAGCTGAGAGCAAACTACAACCGTAAGGACCTCAACGAGGCTGCCACCGAGGCGCTGAAGAACGAGATGCTGCTCCTCTACCCGATAACCAAGGAGCACGCCATCTATCTCTTCTCTCCCGACGCCACCCTCACCGAGACCATGTACGTTGAGTCGCTCATCAAGACCTATGTGCCTCAGTACACATTCGAGGATCTTGACAACGACCATGCCGCCGCGGGTTACGAAAACACGGGCGACAAGGCTCCCGCACTCTTCAAGCTCGCCATTGAGTATACGCTTGACAAGTGGGGCCTCACAGCGAGAGTTCCCGTAAACGGACTCCGTTTCACCGAATCTCTCTATCAGCTCACCTACCTCAGCATTCTCCCCTACATGGGCGCGGGTGCGAACTATTACCTTGACGATAAGACCGACACCTTTACCGGTTACGACTTCTTCCCCGACGGATCGGGTACGCTCTTCCGTCACGAGGACCTCGCAACAAAGGGCGCAACGATCGTCAACGGCAAGGTCTACGGACAGGACTACGCTTACCACACGATCACGGGCGGTCACAACGAAGTCGTTAGATACCCCGTTTTCGGTATCGTTTCCAACTACCACGAAAAGGGCACCGAGAAAAAGCTCGTCTCCGAGGCTGAATACGATGCCGAGGGCAATGTCGTCACTCCCGCAGTGTATGAGGATGTTGAGACGATGCGCACCGAGGATCGCGGCTTTGTTGCGATAATCGAAGAGGGCGACTCTCTTGCCACCATTGCGACCAACTCGTCGAGCAATACCCACAAGTACAACTCGATCGAGATGCAGTTCTACCCCAGACCCCGCGATACGATGAACCTTGCCAACATCATTTCGGTCGGTTCGAACGCACCGTGGACGGTCGTCTCCTCGCGTAAGTTCGTCGGTAACTACAAGATACGCTTCATCATGCTGACCGACGAGAGCATCGCAAAGGAAAAAGGCATCACCGACTACTATGCTCCCACATGGATGGGCATGGCTCAGGCATACCGCGACTACCTCGTCGAAAAGGGTGATCTGACCGCGCTCACCGAAGATGATGTCAACGATGACATCCCGCTTTACCTCCAGACATTCGGCACTCTTGAGACCGTCGAAAAGATCATGTCCATCCCGGTCAACGTCATGACTCCTCTCACGAGCTTTGAGAACGTCAAGACGATATACGACGAGCTTGCCGAAAACGGTATCAGCAATATCAAATTCAGACTTACCGGTTACGCCAACGGCGGTATGTACAGCGGTATCCCCTATAAGCTCAATTGGGAAAAATCCGTCGGCGGTAAGAAGGGGTATGAGGACCTTGTCAAGTATGCAAACGAAAAGGGCTTCGGAGTTTTCCCGGATTTCGATTTCGTTTACGTCCGCGCGAGCCAGGACAAAGCCTTTGACGGTCTGTCCCTCAAAAAGCACGCCGTAAGGACCATCAACGACCAGTACACCTCAAAGAGATATTACAGCGCTACACAGCAGACCTTTGTGGGACGCTTTGAGCTTGCTATCTCTCCCGCGTACTTCAACCACTTCTACAGCAAGCTTTCCGAAAACCTGCTCAAGTACTATCCCGAGGGATACAAGAGCGGCATCTCGGTCGCCACTCTCGGCACCGACCTCAACTCGGACTTCGACGAGGATGAGCCTTACAACCGCGACGACTCCGAGGGCTTCACTGTTGATCTCTTCAAGAACCTTTCCAATGACTTCAGCGAGGTCATGACCGACGGCGCCAACGCATTCGCGTGGAAGTACGTTGACTACATCATGAACGTTCCGCTGGATTCCAGCCGTTACAACAGATCCAGCAACGCGGTCCCCTTCATCGGTGTCGTGCTGCACGGATATGTTCAGATGGCGGGTTCGCCTATCAACATGGAAGGCAACATCGCTTACAGTTTCCTCAAGGCGATCGAAAACGGCGCCGGACTCAGCTTCACCATCTGCTATCAGAATTACGAGAAGCTGAAGGAAGACAGACAGCTCAGCCAGTATTATTCCGTCCGTTATGATATCCTCAAGAGCGATATCATCAAGTACTACAAGAAGCTCAATGAGCTGACCCGCGACCTGCAGCTCGTCAGAATTTCCGGACACGACTTCCTTATCGGTGAGCGTGTACCCGATGCCGATGAGATCGCAGCCGACCTCAAGGCTCTTGAGGATGCTGCCAAGGCAGAAAAGGAAGCAGCTGAAAAGAAGCTTCAGGAAGAGCTTCGCCAGATGGCGCTCTCCGGTCGTATCGACGCTGCCAAAAACGCCAAGAACGCGCTCGACTCCATAAGAAGCAGCTACGAGGGAACGGGCGCCGTGCTTGATCCCGCTACCGGACGCACCGACCGCGGCCTCTTCGACCAGCTCGATGCGATAAAGGGCTATGTCGAGGAGTACAGAGCTGCTGCCGCCAACGCCGAGACATACAAGGCTGCCGCAGAAGCAGCCAAGGCTGCCGCACTTGCGACGGAAAAGGTCCTGCTCGAAAAGACCGAGATCTTCAATGCCGCCAAGGCTCAGCTTGACGATCCCAAGAACGCCGACTATGCAAAGCTTTACGCAGCTCTCGAAGCAGCGCAGAAGAATTACACATCGGCTGTTGATACTCTCAGCACTCTCAAGGATAATTACGATACTCTCCGCAATGCCTCCGACGCCGAGGCGAAGAACCTCAGCGCAGCTTATGAGGCGGCATATGCAAGATCTGCTGCAGCCAAAGCCGAAAGAGATGCCATTGACAAGACAAAGGATCCCGCAGGCTACGAGGCAGCGAGCCAGAGGTTCACTGCTCTTGACAAAGAGACCACAGCAGCTTACACGCAGCTGAGGACCAAGAATCTCCAGCTTGCCGCAGCCGCAAACAAGTACCTTGCCCAGACCACGGTCATCTCCACGAGAGAAGCAGCCGTAAAAACTGCCGAGGCGAATTGCAACGCTCACTCCGGAAAGGCTCAGTACGATGCCGACAGAGCGGTATATGATGCCGCAAACGCCGAGTACACCGCAGCCAAGGAAGCCGACGATGCAGCCAAGAAGACTCTGAGCGAGGCTGAGACCAACTACAAGAACGCGACCACCGCACAGACCACCGCACAGCGCAAGGCTACCGGTCAGGTCACAACGATCAATAACACTATCAAGAAGATCGCAAGCCAGAGAAAGATAGCTGTCAATGCCGCAAAGAGCGCCGCTTATGCCGCCGAGCTGCTGATCCCCGATCCCCAGTATTCGGCTGCCTTCAAGGCTGACGTTCAGAAGGCAAAGGACGAGACCACGGTGCTTGCCGCCGAGGTCGAGGATCTGTTCCTGAAGGCACGCGAGCTTGTTGCCGAGTGCTACGGCATAGCCGCAGAGGTCGTTGAGAAGATCCCCGAGATACCCGCTGTCGATGAGACCGAAAAGCCCGCCGACACAGAAACACCTGATACGCCCGCCGAGGACGAAGGCTATAACTACACCAAGTATACCGACGACAGCGGCAACATCGTAAAGGTGACATACGAGAACGGCGTGTTCTTCATTCTCAACTACAACTTCTTTGATGTTAAGGTCGAGCTTGACGGCAAGTCCTACACGATCGCCAAGAACGGCGGCGTCAAGGTCATGGCTGACGGCAGCGCCACATACTTCACTGTAACCGATTGAAAGAGAGGTGCTTTAAGTGACTAACGATATCCAACTCAAAAACACCGTGAGCACCAAGAACGTTCGCGGAAAGCAGAAGAAGCGCCGCATTGCCTCTCTTGACAGACGCAAGGCACGCTCAGGCTGGATCTTCGTACTGCCCTTCGTAATAGGGTTCGTACTCATCTACCTGCCCGTTATCTTCGACTCCGTCAAATACAGCTTTGAGCGTATAAGCGTTCAGACCGGCGGCGGACTTGTCACCGAGTTTGTCGGCTGGCAGAACTACCGCGAGGCTCTGATCGACGATCCCAAATTCGTGCAGACACTGGTGCTCGGTATTCAGGAGCTTCTGTTCGACATTCCCGCTATCATCATCTTCTCGCTCTTCATGGCGGTTCTTCTGAACCAGAAGATGGCAGGACGTGCGGTATTCCGTGCAATATTCTTCATCCCCGTTATCCTCTCCACAGGTCTTATGGAGTCGATAAACCAGCAAAACATCATCGCCGAGATCGGTGAGGACACCGGAAGTATGGACGCCTCGGGCGAAAGTGCGACCGCCGATCTTGTTTCCGCCATCGACATTGAGTATTTGTTCGCAAATATGAAGGTCGGTACCGAGATCGTCGATTACGTCGTAAAGGCGATAAACAACATTTACGACATAGTAAACCGTTCGGGTGTTCAGATGCTGATATTCCTTGCCGGACTTCAGTCCATCTCCCCTGCGATCTATGAATCCTGCCAGATAGACGGTGCGTCGAGCTGGGAGACCTTCTGGAAGATAACCTTCCCGATGATAAGCCCGATGATATTGGTCAACGGTGTTTATACGATCATAGACTCGTTTACGACAGACTCGAACACGGTCATGAAGTTCATAGCGTCCGAGTACACGAAGACAAACGGTAACGTTATCAGCTCGGCAATGTCGTGGGTATACTTCCTCATCGTCATGCTGATAGTCGGAATCGTTGCGGCGATCTTCTCGACCGTCGTCTTCTATCAGAAGAAAGACTGAAAGGAGGTAAGGAATAGCAATGAATAATGTGCAGGAATCCCCGCGTGTTAAAAAGGAATCCAAAAACAAGATAAAAGTCGAGTTTGAAAGAACTCCGCTCAAGGACCGTCTGAAGGCAAAATTCATCAACGGCGCGTTTATCACAAACGTGATCTGGTATATTTTCCGTCTCGTCCTTCTTGTGGGTATTTCCTATATAGTTCTTTACCCCTTCTTCTCGATGATAGCCGGTTCGTTTATGGCTCCCGAGGACTTTGTTGACGTTACCGTCCGACTGATCCCGAAGCACTTCACGCTTGATATCTACAAAGCGATATTTGCCAACGGATATTGGGAGGCGTTCCGCAACACACTGCTTCTCTCCGCATCGACGGCTCTGATCCAGACCTTCATCTGTACCCTTATCGGCTACGGATTTGCAAAGTTCAAATTCAGAGGCTCCAAGTATGTGTTTCTTGCCGTTATGCTGACGATGATCGTTCCGCACCCGACGCTGCAGCTTTCACTCTACATGAAGTTCCGCTTCTTCGACGTGCTGGGCATCACTCATCTGCTTTCCGGTCATGCGACCGTCGGCAATATCGAATGGCTCAACAACATCCTCAAGATGATAAACATCTTCCCGGCATCCTCCAAGGACGCATTTATAAAGAGCATCATCGAGAGCGGTTCCATGAACCTCAACAACTCCTTCTGGCCGCTTATAATCATGTCCCTCTGCGGACTCGGTTTCAAGAACGGACTTTACATCTTCATGATGCGTCAGTTCTTCCGCGGCGTGCCCGATGAGCTTGAGGAATCCGCTTACATCGACGGTTCGGGCGTTTTCCGTACCTTCATCCAGATCATCCTCCCGCTTTCCATTCCGATGATGATCACCGTCTTCCTGTTCGCCTTCTCATGGCAGTGGACAGACGACTTCTACACCAAGCTGTTCATCACGAACACCAAGCTTATCAAGCTTATGCCTGATATGGTGGAGATACCGAAGGTCCTTGAAACGAACTATGCCGGACAGAATATGTACTACGCGGCAATACGTAATACCTGCGGTCTTGTAATAATCTTCCCGCTCGTTATCATGTACCTCTTCTGCCAGAGATATCTGGTCCAGGGTATTGAGCGTTCGGGTCTTACCGCAGACTAATACCAAAAAGATATCCCATCCGGTCCCCCGGGTGGGATATCCTTTTTATCGGATCGAATACAAACAAAGACACCCTGCTGCCGCGCGTCGCGCGGCAGCAGGGTGTCTTTAATTATTCCGGTTATTTTAATCGTTTTATTTTGCAGCCGAGTCGAGGGCTTCGTCGATCTTCGAGAGATCGGGGGCGCCTGCCATTGCCGAGTCGGGACGTCCGCCGCCCTTTCCGCCGGCAACTGCCGCGACTGCCGACACGAGCTTGCCAGCGTGCGCTCCCGCCTTGACCGCATCGGCTCCCGCCGCGCAGACAAAGTTCAGCTTGCCGTCGCATACAACGGCGAGCAGAGCCACGGTGTCGGGATGAGAGGCTTTTATGCCGTCAGCCAGCGAGCGCGCAGCCGCGACATTCATGCCCTCCAGCTTGCCGCGCACGAGCTTGTACTTTCCGAGATCGACCGCTCCCGACATTATCGCATCCAGCTTCGAGGCTGCAAGCTTTGCGTTGAGCGCTTCTATCTCGCGCTTCAGCTCCTTCACCTCGGCGATGACCGCCGCGCCGCGCTTCGGCAGCTCGCCGACGTTCTGCGCTTTTATCTCACGCGCGGTCTCCGCAAGCAGAGCATCCTTTTCGCGGAGCTGCTTCAGCGATTCAAGACCGGTCACGCACTCTATGCGGCGCACGCCGGCGGCAACGGAGGATTCGCTTACGATGTGGAAAAGTCCTATCTTTGCGGTGTTGTCAACGTGCGTACCGCCGCAGAATTCGGTTGAGGCGTCGCCCATCTTCACAACACGCACGATCTTGCCGTACTTTTCGCCGAAGAGCATCATGGCGCCCATCTTCTTTGCCTCGTCAATATCGGTGACGACGGTCTCGACGGGAATGCCCTCAAGGATCTTCTCGTTCACGAGGTCTTCGACGCGGCGAAGCTCCTCGGGCTCGACGGCGGAGAAGTGAGTGAAGTCAAAGCGTCCGCGGAACTCGTCAACATACGAGCCCGCCTGCTCGACATGCGTGCCGAGCACCTTGCGCAGCTCGTCCTGAAGCAAGTGGAGCGCGGAGTGGTTGCGGCGTATTGCCTCGCGGCGTGCGATGTTTACACCGGCGGTCACGCTGTCGCCGACGTGGATGATACCCTTGCGGAGGGTGCACATATGCAGGTAGATGCCGTCGGTCTTCTTGGTGTCGTTTACAAGGACCGTCATATCGTCGGCAGAGATGATACCACTGTCGCCGACCTGGCCGCCGCCCTCACCGTAGAAGGGTGTGCGGTCGAGAACGAGAGTGAAATCACCCTCGGTAACTTCCTCGCAAAGCATATCGTCGGCGATTATCGCCACGACCTTTGCGTCGGACATATATTCGGTGTATCCGGTGAATTCCGTCTCGGGCAGACCGCTCAGCAGATCCTTCTGCGAGGCATCCCAGCCGCCGATGTTGCCGCGTGCGGCACGGGCGCGGTTGCGCTGCTCGAGCATAAGAGCCTTAAAGCCCTCGTCGTCCACCTCAAGCCCCGCCTCCTCTGCGATCTCGCGCGTGAGGTCGATGGGGAAGCCGTAGGTGTCGTAGAGCTTGAACACGCTGTCGCCCGAGAGAGTGGCTGCGTGTTTTTTCTTGGCGTCGGCGATCATGCCGGAGAGAATATCAAGCCCCGCGTCGATGGTGGCGTGGAAGCGCTGCTCTTCGATCGAGATGACCTTCATGATATAGTCACGCTTTGCGTCAAGCTCGGGATACGCCTTGTCGTTTTCGCCGATCGCAACGGCAAGAACGTCGGTGAGGAACTCACGGTCTATGCCGAGCAGCTTGCCGTGACGGGAGGCGCGGCGGATTATGCGGCGCAGCACGTAGCCGCGTCCCTCGTTCGAGGGGATAACGCCGTCGGCGATCATGAACATAGAGCTCTTGATGTGGTCGGTTATAACGCGGATGGAGATATCGTCGTTTTTGTCGGCGCCGTAGGTCTTGCCCGCGATCTCGCACACCTTGTCAAGTATCTTGCGTATGGAATCGACCTCAAACATATTGTCCACGCCCTGCATTACGCACGCGAGGCGTTCAAGGCCCATGCCGGTGTCGATGTTCTTCTGCTTCAGCTCGGTGTAATTGCCGTGACCGTCGTTGTTGAACTGTGAGAAAACGTTGTTCCATATCTCCATATAGCGGTCGCAGTCGCAGCCGGGGCGGCAGTCGGGCTTGCCGCAGCCGTATTTTTCGCCGCGGTCAAAGTATATCTCTGAGCAGGGACCGCAGGGGCCGGAGCCGTGCTCCCAGAAGTTGTCCTCTTTGCCGAGGCGCACTATCCTATCTGCGGGTACGCCTATTTTGTCGTGCCAGATGGAGAATGCCTCGTCGTCGTTTTCGTAGATGGAGGGCCAGAGCTTGTCTGCCGGTATCTCCATGACCTCGGTGAGAAATTCCCACGCCCATGTTATAGCCTGCTCCTTGAAATAATCGCCGAAGGAGAAGTTGCCGAGCATTTCAAAGAATGTGCCGTGACGTGCGGTGTGACCGACGCGCTCAAGGTCGGGCGTGCGAATGCACTTCTGGCATGTGGTGACGCGGCGGCGGGGCGGTTCTTCTTCGCCCGTGAAATACTTCTTCATCGGCGCCATGCCGGAGTTTATGAGAAGAAGGCTTTTGTCGTTGTGCGGGATAAGAGGGAAGGACGGCAGACGCAGATGTCCTTTTGATTCAAAAAAGGAAAGGTATTTTTCGCGTATGTCGTTGAGTGATGTCCATTCCATAGTGATTTGCCCTTTCGGATCGAGAATTGCGATATTTCGCCTTATACTGAATTATTATATCACTTCATTATTGAAAAGTCAATGTTTTTTATCCCGCAGGCGGGAATATGAGGTTTGTCCGCGCCGGGCGGCATACTCGGCGGGCGGCGGCAATATAATTTACCATGCGGACAAGGGAGGGAGGCGGTTTTGTTGATCGCATCATCTGTTGACACGGTGCTGCCGTCGGTGAGCGACACGGGCATTCCGGCAAGGGTAGCTGAGCTTTTGCCGCCGCGTGTGCGGGGCGGGATATGCGAGGCTGCCGGGAGGTTGCGCGGAGTTGAGGAGGTGCGGCTGCACACCGGCAAGCGCGCCACTCTCACGGCGTCGGGCAGTGCCGACGGCGGGCTTTTCGGAAGGAATGCAAACTTCTCGACCGCTGCCGTGCTCACGCAAAACGAGATGGACGGCGTGCTTGCGGCAGTATGCGAGCATTCGCTTTATGCATACCGCGACACGCTCATACGCGGTTATGTTACGATGGAGGGCGGGCTTCGCGCGGGCATATGCGGCGCGGCGGTCGTTGCGGGCGGCGCCGTCGTCGGCATACGCGACGTCAGCACGGTCGCAATTCGGATCCCGCATGCCTCGCCGCCGCTCGGGGGCGAGATATGCCGCATCGTTGCCGATATGGAGTTTACCCGCGGCGTTCTCATTTATTCGCCGCCCGGGGTGGGAAAGACCACGCTCATCCGTTCGGTCGCGGCGCGGCTTTCCTCGGGCAGGGAAGCAAGGCGCGTCGCCGTTGTGGACGAGCGCGGCGAGCTTGCCTGCGGGCTTTCGGAAGCCGGGCTTTGCATCGACATTCTTTCCGGCTATCCGAAGGCACACGGCATCGGCATCGCCGCACGCACGCTCGGCGCGGAGGTCATTGTCTGCGACGAGATAGGAATGCGCGAGGATGCCGATGCCGTCGCGGCGGCGCAGGGGTGCGGCGTTCCGCTTATCGCAACAACGCACGCGGGCAGCATCGCCGAGCTTATGGGGCGTCCGGGGATAAGGCTCCTGCACGATACCGGAGCGTTCGGCGCTTATGTCGGCATACGCCGCCGCACCGACAGATTCGATTACATTTACAGCGTCACGCCTTGGGAGAATGCTCTTGGCAGCCGCTAAACTGATCGGCGCGGCACTCGTGGTTGTGTCCTGCCTCGGCGTGTGCTTTGAGGCGCGGCGGGCGGATCGTGAACGCATGGCGCTGCTTGACGGCTTTCTGCGTCTTGCCGTGTTCATGCGCAGCGAGATAGACTGCTTTCTGACCCCGCAGGGGCGGATACTCGAAAAATGCGGCGCCGGGCTGCTTTCCGATTGCGGCTGGCATGAGAACGTGCCGCCGCGCGATCTTTCGGAGCTGCTCTCGGCGGTGGGAGACAGAATGGAGCCGCAGGCGTACGGGATCCTTTCGTCGTTTGCCGCCTCACTCGGCAGGTGCTTTCGCGAGGAGCAGCTTCGCAATTGCGACGGCTGCATCGACGCGCTCACGGCGCTGCGAGGCAGGCTTGAGACCGAGCTGCCGAAAAGACGCAGGGCGTCGCTTTCCATCGTGATATGCGCCGCTGCCGCCGCAGCGCTGATTTTATTCTGACGTCCGGAAGGAAAAATGGAAATGGATATAACACTGATACTGAAGATCGCCGGCGTCGGGGTGCTTGTGGCATCGGCAGCTCAGATACTTTCAAAATCCGGGCGCGATGAGCAGGCGACACTTGTCACCGTTGCGGGAATCATAGTGGCGCTTTTGCTGATCGTGGGCGAGATAGGTAAGCTGTTCAGCTCGGTGCGCGGTATTTTCGGGTTCTGACGATGGACACCCTGAAAATATGCGGCGCGGCGGTGATAGCCTCTTTTGCGGCACTGATACTGCGCGAGCTGAGACGGGACACCGAGATACCGCTCAAGCTTACGGCGACCGTCCTTTTGCTCGGCGCGGCTGCGGCAATGGCGATCCCGCTCATCGCCTCCTTGCGCGAGGGCGCGGGGGCTGCGGCTCTCGGCGACAGTCTTGAAATAATCGTGCGCGCTCTGGCAGTCGCGCTTGCGGTAAAAATGTCGGCTGATATCTGCCGGGAGTGCGGTGCGCCCGAGGTCGCGTCGGCGCTTGAGCTTACCGGCAGGATCGAGGTGCTCCTGCTCTCGCTGCCGCTTTTCAGACGCGCTCTCGAGCTTGTCGGAGAGCTTGCCGGAGCATAGGAAGATAGCGGCAAGAAATGAGAAACAAAAAATGAAAAAGATGATGAGATATTTTTGCGCCGCGGCTGCGGCGCTCCTCTGCACGGTGCTGCTTTTGCTGCCGTGTGCGGCAGAGGGAGAGGATGACGGCAGGCTGCTGCCCGCGCCCGAAATGCCGGAGGGGATAGATGATTTTCTCGCGGCGGTTCCGGACGAGGTGACTGAGCTTTTGCCGGACGGTTTCTTTTCGGGGGACGCCGCCGGGATGTCCGACGCGCTGCGGCGCGCCTCGAGCGCCGACTATCTGATAAATACCGCACTCGGCATCGTGGGCGGCGGCATAGGCGACGCGCTGCGCAGCTTCTGCACGCTCGTCGGACTTGCCCTTGCCGCCGCGGTGCTCGGCTGTGTGCGTGAATCGCTCCCTTCGCGCGGCATGGCGGGGGCGTTGGAGCTTGCGGTCAACACCGCGGCGGCGGTGGCTGCCGTCGGTACGCAGTATCTGCGTTTTGAGGCGGTCGGGACGTATTTTGAACGGCAGCGGATGATAATGTCATCGCTTTTGCCGCTCATGGGTGTGCTTTATGCCATGGGCGGCAACTCGGGCGGCGCGGTGCTCAACAATTCGACCGTTCTTTTATGGCTTGAGCTTATCGATCTGTTTGCCACGGCGCTGCTCATGCCCGCAGTGGCTGTGATGACCGCACTGTCGCTTGCCGGAGCGTTTTTGCCCGGTGTGCGTACCTCGGGACTTTCAAAATTTATCGGAAAGACCGTCGGCACCGTTCTGGGGCTTGCCGCGGTGCTGCTCGGCACGGCGCTCGGCGCACAGAATGTGCTTACCGCGTCCGGTGACAAGCTCGGCTTCCGCACGGCAAAGTTCGTGGCAGGCAGCATGATCCCTGTTGTCGGCTCAACGGTCGGCGATTCGCTGCGCACGCTTGCCGCAAGCGTAGGGATGCTGCGCTCTACCGTCGGTGTTTCGGGTATCGTCGTGCTGATCCTGCTGCTTTTGCCCACGCTTTTGTCGCTTTTGCTTTCGCGGCTCTCCTTTTCGGCGGCGGCGGGAGTGGCGGATATGCTCGGCAGCGGCGAGCTGGCGCGGTTTTACCGCGATATGTCGTCGGTCTACGGGCTGCTCATCGCGGCGGCTGCTCTGTCGGCGCTCATGTTCGTGTTTGCGCTGACCGTTTTTGCACTTACCGCCGCGGCAACGGCATAGGAGGTACTGTGTGAAGGAATACATATGCAGCGTCGTCGGTGCGGCGCTTATAATTTCGGTCGCGGCGCTTATTCTTCCCGAGGATGCTCCGTCGTCGCGTGAGGTGAAGCTGATAGGGGCGCTGGCGCTGCTCTGTGTGATGGCGGCTCCGCTCGGCAGTGCTGCCGCAAGGATAAAGGATATTTTTGCGGACGGCGCGATAACGCTCCCCGAAGCGGGCGAGGTCGAGAGCGACCTGCTCGGCGAGGCGCTTGAGCGGCAGAGCGCCGCCGAGATCGGCTCGGTGCTGAAGTCGGAGATATGCCGCCGCTTCGGGCTTGCGGAGGAGGATGTGCGCGTGACCGCCGACGTGGCGACGGAGGACGGGCGCATTGTGCTGCGCAGGGTCTATGTCGTTTTTACCGGCAGGGCGATGTGGCAGGATCCGCGCCCGGTCAGGGAATATGTCGAATCGGAGGCAGGCGCTCCGTGCGAGATCTCAGAGGGGTAGGGTGAGCTTATGGATATCAAAGAAAAAGCGGCGTCAAAGCCGAAGAAAAAATGGGTGAGGTACCTTTTGCTCGCGTCGGGGCTCGTGTTCGGGCTGGTGCTGATATTTGTCGGCTCGGGCAGAAGCACGGCGGGCACCGAAAAGGCTGCCGACGACAGTGCCGCAATGCGCGATTACGCCGCCGAGACCGAGGAGAAGGTGAGAAAGCTCTGCGAATCGGTCGAGGGCGTCGGGCGCGGCACCGTGACCGTTGCGGTAACGCTTGAATGCGGATATGAGACCGTTTATGCCGAGGACAGCGAAAAAAAGACCTCGCAGTCGGGCGAAACGGTGAGCGGAAAGTACACAAAAACAGGCAGCGGCTCGTCCGAGCGGCCGATAAAAATGGTCACGCGCGCGCCGGTCATCGCGGGCATCGGCGTCGTGTGCCGCGGCGGCGGCAACGACGCGACACGTGCCGAGCTGATACTGCTCATCTCGGCTGCCTTCGGCGTCGGGGCGGGAAAGATCAGCGTTGCAGAGGCAAACTGAGAAAAAAGCGCGTATGCGGGCGGCAGATCGACGGCTCTTTTTGCCTTATCCGCCGAAAACGGAATAAACCGCGGCGCGCGGCAATATACATATATCGAACAAAACGATTGATCGGAGGTCATCGGAATGAAATTTGAAAAACAGCTTCAGGCTGTGAAAAACTTCTTTGTCAAGGTGGGCAAAAGAAATCTTATCATCGTGGGCGCGGTTCTGCTCATCGGCGCTGCCGTTGCCGTAAACTGGGCGTTCTTCAGCCGCGGTGCGGGCAAGGGCGACGGCGATCAGACCACCGGCGGCGCCGAGCAGACGGGCGCTTCGGCATCGGCGGGCAGCAGCGAGAGCTATTTTACCGCCTCTCAGGTCAGCCGTCAGCGCGCGAGAGACGAGGCACGCGAGGTGCTTCAGGCGGTCATCGACGATTCGTCGGCTGCCGAGGCTGCAAAAAAAGAAGCACTTGCCGGCATCACCCAGATGGCAAAGGACATGGAGGCAGAGGCGAACATAGAGACTCTTGTCGTGTCCAAGGGCTTTGAAAAATGCGTCGCGGTCATAAGCGACGGCGCGGTGAACGTCGTTGTAAAAAGCCAGGGGCTGACGGCTGCCGAGGTCGCACAGATAAATACGATCGTGTACGAACAGACCGGCATTTCGCCCGACAAAGTGGTCATAATCGAAAAGACCTGACGGGAAATGGGCAGAAGACGGAATGAAGGGCGAGCGGAGGGCATGACACCCGCCGCGCGCGGAGGCGATTTTCACGGCAGCTTTCGGGCGGCTGCCGACGCGCCGCAGCCCGCGTTTTTCGGAGCTTCCAACTCCGGAGAGGGCTTTGTGAGCTATTTCGACGGGATATTCCGCGAACGCTGCGACAGGCGGCTGATACTTAAAGGCGGGCCCGGCACGGGAAAGTCGCGCACGCTTTACGACATAGCGCGGCGCGCGTCCGACGCCGGAGCGCGCATCGAATATTACTTTTGCTCGTCCGATCCCGATTCGCTCGACGGAATCACGGCCATATTCCCGGACGGCAGGACCTTCGGCACGCAGGATGCGACGGCGCCTCATGCCGAGGAAGCGTCGTTGCCCGGTGCGCGGGACGAAATATTCGATCTCGGCGCGTTCTGGAACAGCGAGCGTTTGTCTGCCGAGCGCGATGAGATCGAAAGGCTGAACCTTGAAAAGAGCCGTGCGTGGAGCCGTGCTTTCGGCTGCCTTGCGGCGGCGCAAAGACTGCGCCTGACCGCTCTCGGCATGGCGCGCACCGTCATTGACGGCGAACGCTTTGAAAAGGTCGCGGCACGCGCGGCGGGCGACGCAAGAAGAAGCGCCGCGGCGACAGAGGTGATGTCCGAATTGCCGCCGCTGCCGCCGCGCCGCGGCGGAGCTGTATTGCGTTCGCCGCACCGTTCGCTCGGTATGAAGGGCGCGGTGTCGCTCGACGGCATTTATTGCGGCGCCCGGGAGATATATGTCATATCCGACGGGATACTCCCCGGCATCGGCGAGCTTTTCCTCACATCGGTCGCAGATGCCGCCGTGAAGAGCGGAATGCGCTGCCGCATATCGCCCGACCCGCTTTGCCCCGGGCTTTGCGCGGCGTTTGTCACCGGCGGGGTGGTATACACCGCCGACAGGGCTGACGGGCTGCCCGTGACGGGGGCTGCCGTTCACCGCGTCGGGATGCGCCGCTTTATCGACTCTTCGGGGCTTCGCTCGATAAGCGGAGAGTATGCGCGCATCTCGGCGCTGTCGGACAGTGCTGTGAGCGCGGCGCTTTCGGCAATGTCGGACGCGGCAAGGGCGCATTTTGCGCTTGAGGAAATTTATTCGGCGGCAATGGATTTTGACGCCAAGGAGGCGGCATCTCTCGCCGCGGCGGAGGAGTTTTCGGCTCACTACTTGTAAAAACGGATGATATGTGATAAAATAAGACTGCCGCGCGGTGCGCGGCAGTCCTCTTGTTTTTTATTCCTTATTTTTTGATGGAGTTCACTATATCCTCTGTGTCGCGGGCGATGACGAGCTCTTCGTCCGTCGGGATGACGTAAACGGGAACTCTCGAATCGTCGGCTGAGATCTTTACGATATTCGACTGACGGAGAGTGCGGTCGTTGACCTCGTCGTTCAGCTTTATGCCGAAAAAGTCCATGTCGGCGCACACGATCTTGCGCAGGCGCGGGTTGTTTTCGCCGAGTCCGGCGGTGAACACGAGAGCGTCAAGCCCGTTCATAAGCGCAGTGTAGGCGCCGATGAATTCCTTCAGCTCGTGCTTGAGCATATTTACGGCAAGGTTCGAAAGCTCGTAGTGAGGATCGGACGGTCCGTTTGCAATGGCGGATTCAAGGTCGCGCGAGTCGGAGGAATAGCCCTTGGTAATGCCGAGATATCCGCATTTCTTGTTCATGAATGCAGCGACCTCTGCGGTGGACATGCCCTCCTTGTCCATGATGTAGGGAACGATCGCGGGGTCGATGTTGCCGCAGCGGGTACCCATGAGCACGCCCGCAAGAGGGGTAAAGCCCATAGAGGTGTCAAGCACCTTGCCGTCCTTGACAGCCGAGATCGAGGAACCGTTGCCTATGTGGCAGGTAATTATCTTTGTGCCCTCGGCTTTGCCGCCGAGCAGCTTTATCATCTCGCCCGCAACATAGCGGTGAGATGTCCCGTGTGCGCCGTAGCGGCGGATGTGATATTTTTCATACATCTCGTAGGGAAGAGCGTACATATACGACTCGGGCGGCATGGTCTGGTGGAAGGCGGTGTCGAATACGAGCACCTGCGGTACGCCGGGCATGACCGAAAGGCAGCCGCGTATGCCCTGAAGGTGTGCGCCCGTATGCAGGGGGGCAAAGTCGTGGCACAGCTCGAGCTTTGATAGCACCTCATCGTTGAGCAGCATGGATTTTGAAAAATAGAAGCCGCCGTGAACTATGCGGTGTCCGACCGCTTCGATCTCGGACATATCGGATATAACGCCGACCTCGGGATCGGTCAGGGCGTCGATAACGATGCGCACTGCATCGGTGTGTGTGGCGATCTTCATATCCTTCTGCGTGCGCGTGCCCTTTACAAGATTCTTGTGATCGAGAACGCCCATCGCTTCGCCGATGCGCTCACATATGCCCTTGGCTTTTACCGTGTAGTCGGAGGTGTCAAAAAGCTGGTATTTGAGCGAGCTGGAGCCGGCGTTTACGACTAAAACTTTCATTTTGATTTATCCTTTCTGGGTAAATAAATAAGTGTCCGTTACAGAATATTATACAACTTAATACGCACGATTTCAATAGCAAATACCGAAAAACGCGCCGATGCGTGCGAAAAAACGGAAAAATACAAAAGACGTGCGAAAGGAGAACGCAGTATGACGACCGGGATCATATGCGAATACAATCCCATGCACCGCGGGCATGAGGAAATGATAAAAAAGCTGCGCGCGGGCGGCACCGACACGGTGGTGTGCCTGATGAGCGGAAGCTTTGTGCAGCGCGGCGAGCCCGCCATCGCCGATAAATACGGTCGCGCCGCCGCAGCCGTGCGCTCGGGCGCAGATGTCGTGCTTGAGCTGCCGTTCCCGTGGTCATGCGGCAGCGCGCGCTATTTTGCCGCGGCGGGGATATACATCCTGAACGCGCTCGGAGTAAAAAATATTGCCTTCGGCTCGGAGTGTGCCGACGCCGCTATGCTGCGCGCGGCGGCTGAGGCTGCGCCGGAGGATATCCGTACCGACACTGCCGCCACGGGCGCTGCTGCGGGATATTTTGCGGCGCTGAACGAAAGGCTCGGCGGAGCCTCAAGGCTCATGCCGAACGATATCCTCGGCGTTGAATATATACGCGCCGCGCGTGTCCTCGGCACCGGTACCGACTTCACCGTGGTGAGGCGCGAGGGCGCGGGCTTCAACGACATCGACCCGGATGCCGACATTCCGTCGGCATCGGCGCTGCGCACGGCCGTCCGAGAGGGGCGGCTCCCGCACGGGCTTTGCGATGCCTCGGCGGAAATGCTGCGCGACGCCGCAAAAAACGGCGGCGCGCCCGCAGATATGTCCGCGCTCGGCAGCGCGGTGCTCTATCGCTTCCGCACGGCGGGCAGCGCCGCTCTTTCGGAGTATGCCGAGTGCGGCGGAGGCGTGTCGGGCAGGCTTTGCCACGCCGCGGAGACGAACGGAACTCTTGCGGATATGATGGCGGCAGCCGCAACGAAAAAATATACCGACGCAAGGCTGCGCCGCGCCGTGATATTTGCGATGACGGAGACGCGGAAGTCAGATCTTGACGCGCTCCCCGCGTATGTGACGCTGCTCGCGGTAAACGGACGGGGCAGAAAATTCCTCTCCGATGCCCGCAGGAGCGCCGCGCTACCCGTGCTCACGCGCCCGTCGGATGCACGCACCGCAGAGAGCGCCGGGGCACGGCGGCAGTCGGAGCTTCTTCTTGCTTCGGAGTCTCTTTATTCGCTCACGCTTCCCGTGCCCCGCGCCGCGGGGGATTTTATGCGCCGCTCTCCCCTCTGTTTACAAAATAATGATTGACTTATGCAGTATTATATGATACAATATAATGAATGAAAATATATATGTTTATCTAAGGAGGTCACAATGGCAGATAAAACCGAGACCCGCAGTGAAGTCGGCGGAAAGTATCTCAGATACATGAATATGCCGCTGGTCAGAGAAGGAAACACGATATGCTACGGCGACATGAGCGACCGGTGCTTTCTTATACTTGAAATAATGTCCTATAAAACCGAAAACGGCAGAGAGCTGCCCGATAAGATATTTATTCAGGTAGTTGAATCCCAAAACCCCTCAAAGATCGTAAAGCAGGGTGAAAAATCTGGGCTTTCCGCCGCTCTCACAATGGGCATGATCTGGCTAGAAAGAGCAAACAAATCCGCGTAAGCCGCAACCGAACGAAAAACGCCCGGGCGTTACTAGCCGGGCTGAAGCTTAAGATCAGGATGATGAAAAGAATGACAAAACGAAAGAATCTGTTTGTTTTGCTTGCTGCCGTGATACTTGTATCGGCAATGCTCTCATCGTGCTCGCATATCGGGCATGGCGACACCACCGACCCAACGTCGTCCGGCACGCTGCCGTATGACGGTACAAGAGTCCCCGGCAGCTCCGCCGGCGCGTCAACGCTCCCCACACCGGACGGTACCACCGCACCGGGCGGCGACGAGACGACCGCCGCGCCGCAGCCCGGCGTGACGTACACCGACCCGCTGACGGGTCTTGAGAGCGAGGCCGATCTGCGCCGTGTTCTGCCTGTTTCGATTGTGCTCGACAACCTCAGCGCCGCGGCGCCGCAGGCGGGCATATCGCGGGCTGATATACTTATCGAGGTCCTTGTCGAGGGCGGCATCACGCGTCTTATCATGATAACCAACGAATACGGCGGCAGCGAGGTATACGGCCCCGTGCGTTCGACGCGCCACTATGCCGTCAGCCTTGCGCAGGCGTTCGGAACGCTCATGGTCGGCGCGGGCGGCAGTCCTCTCGGCTACACGATGATAAAATCGCTCGATGTGCCCTATCTTGACGGCGTAAACGACCGTTATTCGGGCGTCGGCTTCTACCGCGACCCCGCAAGGCTTGAAAAAGCGGGCACGGCCCATTCGCTCATGACGAGCGGAGAGAGGATACTCAAGCTTGCCGCGCGCCACAACTGGTCCACCTCGTCGCAGGGTACCGTGCGTCCGGTGTTCAATTTCATGGATGCCGACAGCAAATTTGCGGGAAGCGGCGACGCGACGCACGTCTGCATCCCTTACTCGAATTCGCAGTACGTACAGATGATATACAGCCGCACGTCGAACACCTATTACCGCTATCAGCTCGGCGACCGCGCTCATCTTGATTCCGAAAACGGCGAGCAGCTCAACTTTACGAACGTGTTCATCCTGTTTGCCGACACAGCCGCAATAGCCGACGACACCGAGGGCAGGATAGATGTCACGACCACCGGAGAAGGAAGCGGATACTATATAAGCGGCGGCAGATACGTGCCGATAAAATGGTCGCGCATAGGCGATACATCCCCCTTCGTGTTCACCGACGAAAGCGGCGCCGTCCTTCAGGTCACGCCCGGCAAGTCATTTATTTCGGTCGCGCCCTCTTCGATAAAGGGAAAGATCGAGCTCAACTATAAAGCAAACTGAAAAAAACGTACGTGGGTGCCGCGCAATGCCCGGCACCCGCTTCAAAGGGCGTTGGTTAGCCGAGGCTAACCATGCAGCCGACTGTAACAGCGAAACGTTCAACGTTCAAAGGAAAACGGAAAGCGGAGATGAAGTGATATGAGCGAAAAAATAAGGCTTTCGGGCGTTCCGGAGACCATGCTGCAAACAATATACGCCCGCGCCAAGGAAAGCAGAACGCGCGGCACCGTTCACGATGCCAAAGCGGAGGAGGTAGTAGATAACCTCGACTACGATTTTTCTCTTGCGGATAAGGATGCCGCCATGCACAGCGGCGTTATTGCACGAACGATCGTGCTCGACCGGCTGGTGTCGGAATGGATCGATAAAGATCCCGGTGGCGTTGTGGTGAACATTGCCTGCGGGCTCGACACCCGGTGTTATCGTATGCGCGGGTATTCGCATTGGTATAACCTCGATCTGCCCGAGACAATCGCGGTGAGGGAAAAGCTCATGCCGGAGAGCGGCGATATCTCGCAGATAGCCATGTCCGCAATGGACGACTGGGGCGGTGCTATCGCCAAGACCGACGCGCCCGCGCTCGTTATTATCGAAGGGCTTACGATGTATCTTTGCGAGGCGGATGTGAAGCGCATTTTCTCCGTCATCGCGGGCAGATTCACGCGTGCGACCGTCCTCGTCGAGACGATGAACCACATGGTCGTGCGCAGCTTCAAGGAAAAGTCTATCGAAGGGAGCCATGCAAAATTCACGTGGGGGATAAAGAACGGCAGGGCGCTCGCGGAGCTTTTGCCGGATTTCCGTTTTGTCGGAGAGCACAGCCTGACCGAGGGCATGGCGGTGTTTGTGCCGGTCTACCGGCTGCTCGGTAAGATCGGGCTCGTGCGTAACATTTCAAACAAGATAAGCATTTTTGAAAGGATATAAGAAAAGAATGTCTTTTTTCGATAACACGCGCAAGCCGACCGGGCTTGGCGGAAAGCTGATGGTCGTGATGATGAATATCGGGCACCGCGCTCTGGCAGACTGGGGGTTTCGGTCGGTGTCCGTCCCTGCCGACGCCGCGGTGCTTGACTGCGGATGCGGCGGCGGTGCGAATATCGCAAAGCTCCTCAAAAAATGCCCGAACGGGCGGGTGAGCGGAGTTGACTATTCCGATATCAGCGTGAAGAAGTCGCTTGACGTGAACCGAAAGGCGGTAGAGGAAGGGCGCTGCGAGGTCATGCGGACGAGCGTCTCCGCGCTGCCGTTCGACGATGCCCGTTTTGACCTTGCAACGGCGTTTGAGACGGTATATTTCTGGCAGGACCTGCACCGGTGTTTTGGTGAAGTCATGCGTGTGCTGAAAGAGGGCGGGACATTCCTTATCTGCAACGAATGCGGCGGAGATGATCCGGGCGACGACCGGTGGACCGAAAAGATCGACGGTATGAAGATATATGACGACGCCCGACTGAGCGCGGTGCTCGGGCAGGTCGGATTTTGCGACATACGGGTACATAAAAACAAAAACGGCTGGCTTTGCGTTACGGCGCAAAAACCGGTGAGCACGTCCGCAGGGAGACGATGAGATGAAATATTTTGAATTCGGCAGTGAAAACCCCGAGCTTATGGTGATGCTTCACGGCGGCGGCACGAGCTATCTCGGTATGCTGCCGACGGCAAATAAAATGGCAAAGGTCTATCATGTGGTGCTTGTCGCCTACGACGGCTTCAACCCCGACGAGCCGGAGACGGAGTTCGTGTCGCCCATGGACGAGGCAAAACGTCTCGGCGATCATATCGTTGAGCATTACGGCGGCAAAATAGATATCCTGTACGGCATTTCATACGGTTGCCGGGTGCTTATGGAGGTGCTCTCCGACACGCGCCTGACGATCACGACGACGATCGCCGACGGTATGTCGCTGCGCGATTATCCGGACATCAAAAGCAAATGGGGCAAGGATGTTTATTGCTTTTTCTTCACGGGTCTTTTTTACGCGGTCATGGGACATCCGGGACCGAGACGAAAAAAATTTCTTGCGAAGATCACCGGGCGAACGCCCGATGAAGCCGAGCGGATCCTTTACGGCAAGGCGACGTGGCACAGTTGGAAGAACCAGGATTACTATCTTATCGGCAAGAAGACCGACTATTCGCTGTTTGAAAAAACGGATATGCACCTCTGGTACGGGATAAAAGGCACCGTTGACAAGAAGCTGTCGCGGGGGGCTTGACGACCTGAAAAGCAGGGGATATCCTTTCCTGGTGAAGATATTCGCCGATCTGGGGCACGGAGGCCTTGCCGGTGAGCATCCGGATGAATTTTTAAAAGAAGTACGGGCGGCGCATGAACGCTCTGCCGGTAAAAAAACGGACGGAGAACAGAAGGATGAAATATAAAATAGAAAAAAACACAGTGCAGGAGACGCTCGTCATCCCGCTTTATGCGCGAAAAAGGTGCTCGGAGCTTTATCCGTCTCTTTACCGCGACGAAACGGCGATGCGGTTGACGGACGGTATCGACTATGATTTTTCGGCGCTTGAGAAAAAGTCGGGCAGCGCCATGCAGCGCTTCGGCTTTCTTGAGGTCGCCATGCGGCAAAACGATCTTGCCTGCGAGGTGCGCGACTACCTGAGCACACATCCGAACGCGGCGGTCGTAAACCTCGGCTGCGGGCTTGACGGCACGGGCAGGAGCTGCGACAACGGGAGCTGCCTTATCTACAATCTCGATTTTCCCGATGTTATCGGCGTGCGCAACGAGCTGCTGCCCGCCGGTGAGCGCGAAAAAAATATTCCGTGCGACCTGAACGACACCGCATGGTTTGACGATATCGACGCCTCTGGCGGCGCGGTGTTTTTTGCCGCCGGTGTGTTTTATTATTTTCTTGAAGAGCAGGTGAGAGAGCTCGTTCGGGCAATGGCAAAAAGATTCGGCGGCGGTGTGCTGGTGTTTGACGCCGCGAACCGAAAAGCCGTCGGTCTGATGCTGAAAACGTGGCTGAAGGATGCGGATATCAAGGACGTCGGCGCATATTTTGCGGTATCGGACGCAAAGAATGAGCTTTCGGCATGGGACGGCAGCCTGCGGGTCTCGAGCCGCGGCTATATGCTCGGATACAACGATTTTAAGGATCCTTCCGTCAGCGGCTTCTTCCGCTTTCTTGCCCGTGTCGGCGACGGCATGATGAAAATGCAGATAGTGAAGATCGGTTTCGGCGAGGCGTAAAATATCGCTTGTTTTTGCCGAGCGGTGCGTGACTGCAAACCGTAAAAGTGGTGTTGAAAACTCAAAATGAGTTTTCAACACCACTTTTTATAGGAAATTTTTTGAATCGTTGTCGCGTATGGGTATTCAAAAAATCAAATGCGTATTGACAAATGTGATTTGTTATGGTACACTTGAAGCACGGAGCCATAAATTTGATTTTTTCGGAGGGGTGTACATGAACACCAGATCCAGAACCGCGTTGTCTGCGGCGACGTATATACTTCTTGCCGTGTTTACACTGCTTTTGCTTTCCGCCTGCAAAGGTTCCGACATTTCCGACGGCACGTCGGAAATATCGGTGAGATCGGATGACTATCCCGGGCTTACCGTGATGAGAGCCGGGACGTTCGACGCCGAAGAGTACCGCCGATCGTCGCTTTCGGATCATCCTTATTATGCGAAGCGCTGTAGTGTTGATAAAAAAGACGGGCAACTGATCGTAAACGACGGCGACGATGACTCTCCCGCAGCATATCTTTCGGTGCAGAACGGATATTTCGTAGGAGTTGACCGCGGTGAATTCGGCGGCTGGGTCAGATATTTTTTCGATGACGGAAAAGAAAAAGACGAGGCGGTCGTATCCGAGGACAATTACCGCGGATTCATCGGTGCCGACGGCGAACGGTATCAGGCGTTTATTCTTACCGGCGGTGATGATTCATGGCAGTTGTTTGCGGTGTCGGCGGGCGGCAGGTACGGTGTTGAATGGCACGAGACGGCGCATGGCAGCGGCTATGCGAACTGCGGGGTTTATGACGAAGCGCGGGATATTGTATATGTGGTTACGACCGGCGGTATCTTTGAAATAGCCGGAGACGGATCGGTGCGCGAGGTGCATGAATTTGCCTCTGACCGTATGCTTGTGAATTCCGCTGTCATTCTGGACGGGTCGCTGTATTGCGGAACAAATGCGGGAATATACCGTTTCCGCATTTCGGAATGTGACGGATATTGGTATCCCATGGATCATCGGAAATATTCGCGGTGAATCGTGTTAACATAAAAAGCAGGAAAGGATATATCCTTTCCTGCTTTTTGTTTTTACGAGCGGTATCAGCTGTATTTATGCCAGAAATCCAGCACCTGCTCCTCGTATTTTTCTTTTTCGAGGTAATAGCTCATTCCGTGGTCGGCTCCGGGAACCACGAGAAGCTCGCGCGGCGAGGCGCAGGCGAGGTAGTTTTCGTATGTCATCGAGATCGGCACGAACCTGTCATCGGTGCCGTGAATGAACATTACGGGCACCTTTGCCGCGCGCAGGGCATCGACGGTCGAGTAATCGTCCGCCCCCATGAGTATCTTTCGGCGGCACATAGCGTCGGCAACGGCGCTGCGCAGACCGTATGAAATGTGCAGATTCTTTTCCGCTACGTGCTTCCATATCGCGCCGGGCGAGGTAAAGCCGCAGTCGGCTATTATGCCGTGCACGTTTTCTGGCAGGTCGAGTCCTGCGGTCATAAGCACGGTGGTCGCTCCCATCGAAACGCCGCAGAGCCATACGGGCAGTGCGGTGCCGAAGCGTGAGTTCATGTATTTTACCCAGTCAAGGCAGTCGAATCTTTCGGTGAGCCCGAAGCCCATGTATTCGCCGTCGCTGTTGTTTTGCCCGCGCTGCTCGGCGTAAAGCACCGTGCAGTTGTTTCGGTGCCAGAAGTCGGCTACCATGCCGAAATCGGCGTGCCACGACGACCGCCAGCCGTGCATGGCGATTATCACACGCTCGGGATCTTCGGCGGCGATCACATGACCCGTGAGTGTCAGCCCGTCGTGGGCGGTTATCCTGACAGTCTCGTTTGGAGTCGCCGCAAGACGCTCCGAAGCCTCGCTCACACGGCACATGAAATCCTCGTTCGCCTGTGAGCCGGACACGAGCCGGTTGGCATCCTTGAGAAACTGCGGCGGCTCACGGTCGAGCGCGACGTTTACAAGACATTTTGTCGTTATCACGGCGGAGAGCGACGCTGCCGCCGCCGCGCCTGCCGCGATCCCCGCGGCCTTCAGCGCTTTATGTGTTTTTGTGTTTGTTTTTACGTTTTGCTTTGTCTTTCCGTTTTTCATTGCTTTGTTCATATCCGTTTTCAGTATATTATTTCGATCATTGAATTTACCACGCACAGAAACGGCGCCGCAAATATCAGGCTGTCAAAGCGGTCGAGTATACCGCCGTGACCGGGGAGGAGCTTGCCGAAGTCCTTTATGCCCATTCCGCGTTTGAGAGTGGAGAAGCACAGGTCGCCGAACTGCCCGACGGCAGCCGCTGCGGCAAGATAGGGAACAAGAACGGCATATCTCACCGTGGCTCCGCCTATGGCGGTGACGGCGGCTGCAATACCGGTCATAACGACTGTGGAGAGCACGATGCCGCCGACAAAGCCCGCCCGAGGCCGATCTTATTTCAACTACCGTACGCAGAAATAGAGGGATCATCACGGCAAACGGCGCTATCTGACGCGTATTCGTGAGGCGGAATGTTCCCGTTTTTTTCATCATAAAGGCAAACGCCGTGCCGAATCCGGCAAGTGCGACAGCCGCGGCGACAAAATAGAAGCGCCACGGAATAAACATGGCGAGCGCACATATTGCCCCGCACACTGTCATGCGCCGCGCGTCGGCACTGCCGACACCGCGAAGCAGCTCGTATTCACCGCCGAGCGCCAAAAGAAAGCAGACGGCGTTCAGCACATACGGTATACCGGAGGCGGCAATAACAGCCGCAGCCGCAAGCGTCAGCACGGCTCCCGTCTTTATTCTCTTTTCAAGTTCCGTATTCTTCACTGTCGTCACCCACTGCCGGATAGTCTCTTGCAAGACCCTCGGCGGCTTCCTTATAAAATATTCCGAGCTTGCCTATATACCCGCTCTTCCACGGCTTGTTTCTGCCGCAGTAGTGTATCACGGCCGAGTTTTTGCGCACAAAATCAAGTTCGTTCCTCCCCACGCTCTGGGGGTGGAAGATAAGCAGCCGCTCGGTCATATTGTACCTGAACGGGTCGAGGGGAATTATCCTGTCGCCGTAAAGACCGCTGATTATATCCTGGTCCGGCAGTATGAGCTTGCCGCGGTGCGAATCGATATATGCATAGACATCCTCCGTGCGCTGCTCGTGGCGCAGAAGTCCGAGGTTTATCAGCATGACGCCCGAGTTTATATAAGGGCTCTCCTCCTCCATGTCAAGACGCAGCTCGTTTATCAGATGAAGGATCGTCCCTATATGCGAGGCGGCGGCAAAATACTTTCCGTTATCCATCGGTGTGCGGTAAAGCTCGCCAAGGCTCCCGATAACGGTAATATCGGGATCAAGGTACAGAATGCGGTCGAGCGTTTCGGGGAGATGTTTGGCGGCGAAAATGCGGTAATACATCTCGCGGGGGTAGCGGTCGGTCGTCGGAGCATCGGCAAGCCCCGATTTATCCACACGTACCGAAAACACTTTGCCGCGCCCGTCGAGCATCCGGCGCGCAAGCGCCAGGTCGCCATCCCCGATGCTGCCTCCGTTCATGAGGTAGACGTCAAAGTCCGTTTCGGGGTCAGAGCGGAGGAGAGAATACAGCATAGTGTTGAAGCAGTGGATATAGTTGCGGTCGAGCGTGACAAGAATATTGATCTTTCCGTTATCCATCATACCGGCTCCTTTGTGCTTTGTCTGCGGTGCTTTTTCTTTACTGCGGCGCATGCGATGAGAGATGCGATCCAGAACACCGCGCTGATGCAGAGCGCGGCGATAAACTGCGGCGAGCGGACATTGCCGGCTCTCATTCCGAGTATCGGCTTGCTGATGATAGAGGGCAGCATACCGATGATGCAGGCGGCGAGGTAGTGCGGGTAGCTGACGCCGCACGCTCCGAAATACAGGCTCACGATATCGCAGGGCAATATGCCTATCATGCGCACCGTGAGGGTGAACATGAAATCGTTGCGGTCTCTCAGCGATTTTATCGCGGCTGCCTTCGGGAATTTTTCAAGCACCCGCTCGGCAGCATCGGCGCCTGTGCGCCTGCCGATAAAATAGGGTATCGAGACCATTATCGCAGTGCCGAGGATATTTACGAGTATTGCGGTCGGGAGAGGGAATATTATGCCCGAGGCGATATAAAGTATACCGCAGTATATCACAATACTCACCGATTTCAGGGCAAACAGCAGCAGCATTACGACGGCAGCAAGAAACGGGTCGGAGGGCGTGTATTTCAGCACCTCGTCGACCGAGATCTTGTCGCGGTCGATCACGCAGAAAACGATAACGGCAGCCCATATGCAGAATACGGCTATCTTTGCGGGCAGCGGCAGTGCGAGCGGAGCATGCTTGTCCGTTTCGTGTTTTTGTTCTTTGCGCATATTTGTCCATCCCTCGGTTTTCACCTTATTATATCATATATCGTGCAAAATGAAAACGGTCATTTTTGCCGCGCGTGTCGGGAATTCAGACATTTTTGAGGAAATGGTGAAAAAAGCGGTCCAGCAAAAGAAAAAATAATCCCCGAGGACAGCAAAAATAATAAAATCATCTTTTAATTCGCTCGATTATATGGTATAATTGATATATAAAAATGTAACGGAAGATTTATGCGAGGCGATCATATTGAAAAACGGAATTGAAAAGACCAACGCGGTGAGGATCCTTGAACAGAAAAAGATCGATTTCAAAGTGCACGACTACACCGACTCTGGAGCGGTGAGCGGCGAGGAGCTTGTGGCGGCGCTCGGCGAGGACCCGGATTCGGTCTTCAAAACGCTCGTCACGGTGGGAAAGACCAATGCGCATTATGTTTTTCTCGTGCCGGTGAGCGGCGAGCTCGATCTTAAAAAGGCAGCCGCTGCGGTGGGCGAAAAAAGCATTGCGATGATAAAGGCAAAAGAGCTTTTGCCGCTTACGGGCTATATCCACGGCGGCTGCTCGCCGGTCGGGATGAAAAAATTCTTTACGACGGTGATAGACGAGAGCGCAAAGAAATACGAACGCATTTATTTCAGCGGCGGTAGGATCGGGCTTCAGGTCGAAACTACTCTTGCGGAGCTTGAAAAAGTCATAAAATTCAGACTTGCGGATATTTCCTGCTGACTTGTTTTAAACACACTACGGAAGGACGGCACCCGACTGCGGGTGCGGGTATCTGAAATGATCAGAAAAGCTTTTTTTCATGGGATCGTGCTGACGGCGGCGTTGTTGTGCGCTGCGGCTCTTCTTGTCGCGTGTGCAAATAAGCCCGACGGAGGCGACGCCGAAAAGACCGACGGCACGGAACACGGCGGCACTCTTGACGATGGCACGTCGGCCGGCGCCGACGAAAGCACGGGCGACGTGAGCGGCACGCCCGCAACATCGGGCAGCAGCACCCCCTCGACCGGCGCTCCCGCGACCGAAACTCCGACGACCGATGCACCGTCACCCGACACCGGCTCATCCGGGTGCAGCCACACGTTCGGCGACTGGAAGGTCACGAAAGATGCCGACTGCGGCTCCGACGGCGTGCGGTCGCGCACCTGTTCGCGCTGCGGCACCGTCGAAAACGAAAGCTTTTCGGCTGTCGCTTCGCTTGACGAGAAGCGCGTCATGTTCGCGGGAAATTCCATGCTTTATTACGGCGAGGTCGTAATAAACAGCAACGGCTCTCCGACGACCAAAAAGGGCAATTTCGCGCGCCTTGCCGAAAAATTCGGCGACAACGTTACCGTGACGAACTTCACATACGGCTCCGCAGGCTTTTTTGACGGCAGAAACAAGGCGAGCGACGACGGTCTGCCCGCGGGCACGTCAAATTACGGGCTCTATCAGCTCATGACCGGGCTGCACCCGAACTACTACAATAACCCGCAGGGAAAGGCGATGGACGATTTCTACCGTCAGGACTGGGTGATATTCCAGCAGCGCGGCGCACATGTGAGCGATACATACAATCAGCTCAAAAAGCTTGCGGCGCTTTTCCCGCCCGAAACGAAGTTTGCCGTTATGATAACGCACTATGACATTGCCGAAAAGGGCAACAACCTTGCGGCGCTGAAAAAGGTGAAAAACGACGGCTGGCTCGTCCTGCCGTGGGGCGAGATGGTGAGCGACCTCTGGAACAACAAGGTCAGCGGAATGGGCTATAAGTACAAGCGCGCCGACTTTGTCAACACCAAGGACAATCAGCATCCGAACTTTCTCACGGGCTACATCGAAACGCTCATGACATACTGTGCCCTTACCGGCAACACTGCGGTCGGCGCGGATTATTCGTTTGTATCGAAGGATCTGAAATACTATCCTGCGGGCGAATCGTCAACGCAGTTTGTAAAGGTGCTTAACGACCCTGCGGAGATGGTGCGCATACAGGAGCTTATCGACCGCCGTCTTGCCGAGATAGGTAACCCGCAGACCGGCGCGGCGCACAAATTCGGCGATTGGTGCGAGGTCTCGGCTGCTTCCTGCGCATCGGCGGGCAAGCGCGAGCGCACCTGCACCGTGTGCGGCAAGGTCGAGAGCATTTCGGTCACCGTTCCGCACACCTTCGGCGAGTGGAAGGTCACGACCGAGGCGACGGCATCCGCTCCGGGTGTAAAAACGCGCACCTGCACCGTGTGCGGCGCCGAGGAGACGAAAAAATATACAAGCAACCTGCTGTCGGGCAAAACGGTCGATTCCGGCTCGTGGTTCGGTATAAAGCGCATAAACGATTCCGCTAGCGGCACCGACGGCATCAAGACCTACGATCCGAACAGCAAATATATGGACGTGGCGCTCTCCTTCACAAAGGCGGAGGTGAACAAATACACCACGCTTGCGAAGAAGTATCTGCCGAACGGGCAGCTTGACGCCGCGGGTAAATATCTCTGCGGTTTCTGGTATAAGCTCGATTCGACCGAAAAGGTCGCATCCTTCAAGCTCTACAACACCGCCACGCTGATGGATATCGAAGGCTTTGACATCCTCGTCAGCAAGGACGGCAAGAACTGGACCGTCGTTTATTCGGCGGAGGATCTTGTCACCGACCTCAAGTATGAGCAGGTGGACAGCAACACGAATATGTTCGGCGCGTCGTTTGCTCCGACCGAGGCAAATTACGTCATGTTCGCGCTTACGGCGCCGCGCAGCCGCAACGCCGCGGCGACCGCGGGCTTCAACGCCAAATACGGCAAGAGCGTGTCGGGACCGAACGACAACCCGCACTTCTTCAGAATAGTTGAGTTCGAGGTCTTTGCCGAGGACTGATAAAAATCAAATAAAGCTATCGGTTCGCTGATTATATAGGCGGCGGTTTTAAAAACCTCGTTTTGAGTTTTAAAACACCGCCGTTTTTTTGCTTTGCGACCGGGTGAGACTGCGTGCGACACGCGGCACCGCGGCGCGGTGTATCATTCATTTACATAAAAATAACGGAGGGATATGAATTATGGAAAATGACACAGCAGCTACGGAGAAAAAGATATGGAACTACCTCATGAGGGAGCTCGGCAACGCATACGGTGTTGCGGGTCTGATGGGCAACCTGTATGCCGAGTCGGGGCTGCGTTCGGACAACCTTGAAAATTCGGCGGAGCGTAGGCTCGGCTACAATGATGCGTCCTACACCGAGGCGGTCGATGCGGAGACGTATGACAACTTCATAAACGACCACGCGGGGTACGGTCTTGCGCAATGGACGTATTGGTCCCGCAAGCGTGACCTGCTGATCCATGCGAAGAAGTGCGGCAAGTCGATCGGCGACTGTGAGATGCAGCTCGGTTATCTCATGAAGGAACTGCGCGCGTACTTCGGAAAAGACGTTGCGATACTCTCCGAGGCGGGATCGGTAAAGGAAGCATCGGATGCGATACTGCTGAATTTCGAGCGTCCCGCGGATCAGAGCGAGGCGAACTGTGCCAGACGTGCCGAACTCGGGCGGGTGTATTACAACAAGTATGCGACCGTTGCTGAGCCGGACGAGCCGGAACAGCCGGAAGAACCCGAGCAGCCCGAGGAACCGCAGCCGACTCCCATCGGCACGATATACACCGTTCAGGTGGGCGACACACTTTCGGGCATCGGCGCGAGATATGGCGTTGACTGGTGCGAGCTTGCGAAGCTCAACAACATCGAGAACCCGAACCTCATACGCGTCGGGCAGAAGATAGAGATACCCGGTGCGGCTCCCGAACCCGAGGAACCGGACGAGCCCGAAGAGCCCGAAGAGCCTGAAGAGGTGAAGTACACCGTCGTAAAGGGCGACAGTCTGTGGGGCATCGCAAAGAAGTTCTACGGCAAAGGGTGGAAGTTCCCGATTATCATGCAGGCGAACGGCATGAAGGTGCCTGCCATTTACCCCGGCGACGTGCTGACGATACCGGAGGAATGATATGGAGACGATCGGGAAAATAGCGCAGATATGCTCATATGCCATGTCGATATTCGCGCTGCTGGCGCTGCTCATAAAGCCCATGCGCCTGTGGTTGTGCGGGATGAACGAAGTCCGCAATGGGCAGAAATGCCTCTTGCGGGCGGACATGCTGCGGATGTATTACCGCCACTGCGACGCGGGGACGATACGGCAGTATGAGTATGAGAATTTCATGTATGAATACAAGGCGTACAAAGCCTTGGGCGGCAACTCTTTCATTGACAGGATATACGCCGAGGTGAAGACTTGGCATATCGAAACATAACGGACAGATAAGGAGAAAATCATGACGAACGTAATTATTGAAAACCTTGTGCAGATCGTGGCGACTCTCATCGTTACCCTGATAGGCGTGCTCGGCGCGTGGCTGACCGCAAAGATCGCAAAGCGCGCGGAGCTGTCGAACATAAGCACGGCGACCGACGAGGCGATACGTGCGGCGCAGACGACCGTGCTTGAGCTTCAGCAGACGACGGTTGACAAGCTGAAGGCTGCGAGTGCCGACGGCAAGCTGACGAAGGCTGAGATAGCCGAGCTCGGGAAGATGCTGATAGACGGCTCGATGGAGAAGATGTCCGACGCGGCGAAGAACGTGCTGAACTCTGCGGGCGTGGATATCACGGCGATAATCAAAGGCGCGGGCGAGGCTCTCATCGCGTCGATGAAGGAAAAGAAGTGATAACGGAAGCGGAGATCGGTTGGTCAAGTGCTTTGGCAGAGATTCTGAACTCCGCTTTGCGCGTCTGTTGGTACAGAGCTTTTATGCCTGCTTGCGCAAAGCTTTCAAATCCGGCTTTGCGGATTTGAAAGAGTTCTGAATGGTTAACTGTTTCAACAGAAACAAAGGGATAGCCATTGGCTATCCCTTTGTTTCTGGCGGAGAAGCAGAGATTCGAACTCTGGAGGCGCTTTTAACGCCTACACGATTTCCAGTCGTGCGCCCTCGACCAACTAGGCGACTTCTCCATGATATTAAATTGCTGTCGGTGCTGCATCGAACGACAGCTTTAATATCATATCATATTTTGCGGTGAAATGCAATAGTTTTTTTGAAAAAAATCGCATTTCGCACGAAAAAAAGAGTGCGCGCAGCGGCTTATCTCTTCTTTTCTGCAATTTCGGCGGGAATTCGGAGATCCTTGAAGTAAAATTCGCGGTCACGTTCTCCGATGGGACGGCGGACGCGGCATGGGTTGCCGAACGCCACGACATCCGCGGGGATATCCCGTGTCACGACGCTCCCCGCGCCTATGACCGTATTGTCGCCGATGCTGACACCGGAAACTATCACCGTTCCCGCGCCTATCCAGCAGTTCTTTCCTATATGCACCGCGGCGTTGTACTGGTATTTTTCAAGCCGCAGCTCCGGGAGGATCGGGTGCCCCGCGACAGCAACGGTCACGTTCGGACCGAACATCGTGTCGTCGCCGACGTATATATGCGTGTCATCGACCAGCGTCAGCCCGAAATTGGCGTAAACGCGGTTGCCGAAATGAACGTGCTTCCCGCCCCAATTCGCGTGCAGCGGCGGTTCTATATAGCATCGCTCGCCTATCTCGGCAAACATTTCGCGAAGCATTTTTTCGCGCTTTTCGGATTCCGACGGGCGCGTCATATTGTAGTCATACAGCAGTTCAAGGCATTTCTGCTGCTCTGCCATTACATCGTCGTCGCCGGGCAGATAAAGCTCGCCCGTGTGAAGCTTGTCGATCATTGCCATTTTATATTTCCTTTGTTTTAAGGCGTCGTCGCACCCGTTTCGGCGTTGTCGGTCGTTTCGGGAATGTCCGTCTCCTGTGTGCCGTCTATTTCGGCGATGTTTTCCGCTCCCGCGTCAAGTGCCGCGGCGGCGCTGCCGTCGGAGCATGGGATCATTATCCGCATCCGATAAATGCCGATGAGCGGGGTGATGCCGTTCAGCTTTTCCGCTGCCGATCCGAACGATATCTCGTCCGAGAGATCGAGCGCAATAAAATCAAACGACGGTGCAAGGCGCACAAGCTCCTCACGCGCGCCGTCCGAGGTGATGAACGAATAGCCGACGGCTATCCCCACCTTCACGTCTGCGGCGCCGGCGCTCTCCGCGGCGCGTTCCTTTACCTCGCGGCAGAAATCCGCCGCGCCGCTGTCGAATGACAGCCCCGTTATCACAATGTCGTCGATGCCCGAAGCGGCGATCTCGGCGGCAAGCGACAGCTCATAGCCGCGCACCGATTCGCGTATCTTTTTATCCGCCGACGGATAAGTCGCGTCAAACACGCCGCTGACATACGTGCCGCCGAGCTTTGCAAGCCCCTCCGCGAGCGTGGGAAGCTCGCCGGAAGACTCACTGCCGTAGAGATAGCTTTCGAATTCCGAGCGGTAGCGCAGCTTTCCGTCGCTGCCGCGCATGACCGCGCAGTATGCATTGAAGCTCTTTCCGTCCGCCGCCTCGCCGAGAGCCGCGGGAGCGTCGCCGAAGCGCACTGCCCGCGCTATTACGGCAGGGACCGCCGAAGCGTCGAAATCCGAGAGCGTTATCTCGGGCTCGGTGGGAGCATCGCTGCCTATATTTTCAGCCTGTGCGCGCAGGTAGTTGCCGAGTATCACCGCTCCGGTAAACAGCACGGCGGCGGCAAGCAGGACAGCCAGCACCGCTATCCATACCGAGCCGAGCTGTATACGGTGCCTGCTGCGCCAGGCACGTCTGCGTCCGCGCGTCATCATTTCAGATCCACAAGGTCGATCGATGCGCCGTAATCGTTTGCCGTGAACTTCATGTCGGCTTTTCTGGCTTTGATCGAGTCGTTGAAGTCGGTGCCTATTATCTGTGTTTTGAATTCGTCAAAGCAGGATTTCATGTAATCCTCTTCCTTGGGCAGGCGCATTATCACATAGTAGCCGGTGTCGGACTCAACAACATCGCTGACTTCGCCCTCGCTCATTGCAAACGCCGTATTTTCGTAATTATCCCCGCAGTCCGAATTTCCCTTTGCAAAGTAATAGCCGTGCGTGGTCGTCATTTTCCAGTCGGCGCAGTACTTGCCCTTGAGAAGGATGAGCTCCGACTCGGGCTTGTCGCTTGCCTTGAGCTGAGCGGCGATCTGCTCGGCGAGCTTGAGGTTCTCCGCGGTCTTGCCTTCAAGATACACATGGTTCGTGCGTATGAATTTCACCGAGTGCATATACTCCGTGGCGTACTCGTCGCTGTCGTCGAGAAGCCCGAGGTCGTCGCGTGCGATGAAAAACAGCTCGTTCGCTATCTTTTCGACCGAGGTGTAAAAACGGTAGAGGTGGTCGGTCATGGCGTTGTCCTCAAGTGCCTGACGGTATTCCTTCTTTCCGCCCGCCTCGGAGACCGTCTCGTCTATCGCCGTCTGCACCGCATTCTTTATCTCGTCGGACGCGAGCATCGCGTCGGCTCCGCCGCCCGCGGAGTAAAGCAGGTCGGCAAGCGAGAGCACGCCGTAATAATCGCTGACTATGCCCTTTGTCACGCGGTCGTAAAGCTCGTCGCGGTATTTTTCGGCAGTGGCGGGATCGTCCCAGATCTTTTCGCCGTGTATTATCTCCATGTCCGTTTTGCAGTTCACGGTGATATAGCGCAGCTCCTCGTAGTATACGTCGAATCTGCCTATCTGCCCCACGACGTCGAGCTCTCCCTCGCGGCTTTTGATAGGCTTGGACTGCGAGCATGATGCGAGCGTGAACACCGCAGCGAGGCAAAGCACCGCAACTGCGGTCTTTATTATAAGATTTTTTATCTTCATATGATCTCTCCTTGCGCAAGGATAATATTTATACATTATAATTATAATCCTCCTTTGTTACGCTGTTGTGAATACGGCGGATATTCTTTCGTTATGCGCCGCGCACGGCAAAATATTCTTCGTGCGGATGAAAAAACAGCGCAAAAAAGGTTCCATTGAAGCCCGTGTTGTGGTATAATGGATGCGGATATCATATGACGGCAAAGGACGCCGCGCTTTCTGAACACTGAAAGGAAGAAAACAGATGAACGAGAAATACAGAGTATCGCTGCAAAGCCTTATCGACGAATTTGCGCTCGAGGCGGTGAGCCTGCCCGGCCCGGCATCGGATATATATGTAAAGACAACCGAGCTCAATCGCCCTGCGCTGGCGCTTTCGGGCTTTTTTGACCTGTTCGAGCCGGAAAGGATACAGCTTATCGGCAATGCGGAACACTGCTATCTCTCAAAGATGGACGACGACGAGCGCAATCGCCGCATAGACGCATTTATCGATCGCCGTCCGGTCGCGGTCATCGTGACGTCGGGGCTCGAGCCGTTCGAGCAGCTCGTGCATCACGCGGAAAAATGCGGGGTCCCGCTCCTGCGGTCGTCGGAGAAAACGTCAACGCTCATGGCGGCGCTGATAGCGTCGCTCAACATATCTCTTGCACCGCGCATAACCCGGCACGGGGTGCTGGTCGAGGTATACGGAGAGGGCATACTCATCCTCGGCGACAGCGGGGTCGGCAAGAGCGAAACGGCGATAGAGCTTGTAAAGCGCGGGCACCGTCTTATTGCCGACGATGCCGTTGAGATAAAAAAGGTCTCGGCAAAAACGCTGGTAGGCAGCGCGCCCGAGGTCATACGTCACTATATCGAGCTGCGCGGCATAGGCATCGTTGACGTGCGCCGCCTCTTCGGTATGGGGGCGGTCAAGGACACCGAGCGCATCGACCTCGTTATAAATCTTGAACAGTGGATACACGGAAAGATGTACGACAGACTGGGGCTTGAGGAAAAGACGGTCGAGATACTCGGCATCGACCTGCCATCTATCACGATACCGGTCAAGCCCGGGCGCAACCTTTCGATAATCCTTGAGATCGCCGCGATGAACAACCGTCAGAAAAAGATGGGCTACAACACCGCGGAGGAATTCAACAAGAAGCTGATGGGCATGATAGGTCTGCGCGACTGACCGGATAGACCGAATAATTCAATATTTTTTGCGCATAATAAACCCGAAAAAAACCGAAAGGTATCCGATCTATTATGCGCAAACTTTCAAATGTATATTCCGACAATGTGGCTCAGCTCGACAGGCTGCTGCGCGTTGAGGAAAATTTCGATGTTATAAAAAAGCCTCTCCGCATCGGCGCGGACGAGGTGACGCTCTACTATATCGACGGCTTTGTCAAGGACACCGTAATGCAAAAGCTCATGCTGGCGCTCGTCTCCCTTGACGGGCTCGGCGAGGGTACCGGCGGCGAGTGCGCGCGGGCATTCACCCGCGCTCATGTCGCATATGTCGAAACGGATGTAACCGATTCGCTCGACTCTATGCTCGCGGCGGTGCTTTCGGGCGCGTCGCTGATGATAGGCAGTCGCTTCGGCGAATGGGGGATCGTGATAGATTCCCGCAGCTATCCCTCGCGCGACACGAGCGAGCCGGAAAACGACCGCGTGATGCGCGGCGCACGCGACGGCTTTGTGGAAACGCTGATATTCAACACGGCGCTCATCCGCCGCCGCATACGCGACACGTCGCTGACGATGGAGTATCTTTCGGTCGGCTCGGCGTCAAAGACCGACGTGGTGCTCTGTTATATGGACGGCAGAGCCGACGCGGGATATGTCGACAACCTGCGTAGGCGGCTGCTCGACATCGACACCGATTCGCTGACACTCGGTCACGAATCACTCGCCGAATGCCTTATCCGCACGCGCTGGTACAATCCGTTCCCGAAGATACGCTCGACCGAGCGCCCCGACGCGGCTGCGGCTCAACTGCTTGAGGGCAGCGTTCTCATCCTGCTCGACAATTCGCCCGAGGCAATGGTGCTGCCGACCTCTATATTCGATTTCGTTCAGGAGACGAACGATTATTACTTTCCGCCGCTTACGGCGACCTTCATACGCGTCGTGCGGCATACGGTCTGCCTGCTCACGCTTTTTCTCGTGCCGGTGTGGTATATGCTTCTAAGATACCCAAATGCGCTTCCCGTGTGGCTGAGGTTCATCATCCCGGACGACCGGGGGAAGATACCGATACTCGCACAGCTGCTGCTTGTTGAATTCGTGGTGGACGGGCTTAAGATGGCGTCGATGAACACGCCTTCGATGCTGTCGAATTCGCTCTCCGTCGTCGGCGGGCTGATACTCGGCGATTTTGCCGTCGATATCGGCTGGCTGATACCCGAGGTCATACTCTATATGGCTTTTGTCGCCATAGCGAACTTCTCGCAGCGCTCGTATGAGCTGGGATATGCGCTGAAATTCATGCGCATAGGGCTGCTCATTTTCGTTGCGCTGTGGGGCTGGGTCGGATTTGTCATAGGCACGGCGGGCGTCGTTCTGCTGCTTGTTTCCAACCGCACGGTCAACGACGGGCACTCATATCTTTATCCTCTTATCCCGTTCGACGGCAATGCGTGCCTTTCGGTCTTTTTCAGAGTCATGAAAAAGGACGTCGGCAGCAAAAAATAACGCGCTGCGTGTAAAAATATAAAAAATCTCTTGACAAGAGACATAATATGTTGTATAATGCTTTCTGTTAATTGGTTTTTTGCACACACGTGCGTGATGTGCTATGCGAAGGGAGGGAAAAAGAATGGCAGAAGTAAAAGTCAGAGAAGGCGAGACACTTGACAGTGCTCTGCGTCGTTTCAAACGGCAGTGCGCTCGTTCCGGCGTCCTTACCGAGCTTCGCAAGAGAGAGCATTACGAAAAGCCCAGCGTAAAGCGGAAGAAGAAATCCGAAGCCGCCAGAAAGCGCAAATACAAATAATCCGTCGAAACGAAAACGGAAAAACGGGATCGCGTCTGCGCAAGCGGCGCGTCCCGTTTTTGCATATTTAAAAACGAACAAAAGGGAGATAGGATCATGGACTGTCTGTTCTGTAAGATAATCGCGGGGGAGATACCCTCGCAGAAGGTATATGCGGATGAATATGTTTATGCGTTCCGCGACATAAATCCGCAGGCGCCGGTGCACGTTCTCATCGTTCCGCGCGCGCACATCGCGTCGGCTGACGAGATCACGACCGAAAACAGCTCCGCCGTGGCGCACATTTTCGAGGCGATACCGAAGATCGCCGCCATATGCGGGCTTGAAAACGGCTATCGCGTCATCACCAACTGCGGAGAGGACGGCTGCCAGTCGGTAAAGCATCTGCACTTCCATCTTATCGGCGGCAGAAAGCTGCCCGAAAATATGGGCTGAGCCCCTCACGGCACAAAAACCGGATCCGCTGCCGCGCATTTTGCGCGGCAGCGGATCGGTTTTTTGTTTTTCCGTGTCAGTCGGAATTTTTGACGAATTCCGAGTAAATGGCGCGAAGGGCGTTTTCAAAGTCGTGCTCCTCGACGCCGATGATGATATTCAGCTCCGAAGAGCCCTGGTCTATCATTCTTATGTTGACGCCCGCGGCGGAGATGGCTGCGAATATTCGCGCCGCGGTACCGCGCGCCTTGACCATTCCGCGTCCGACGACCGCGATGAGCGCCACATTGTCCTCGACGGTGATGCTGTCGGGGCGCAGCGCACGGCGCAGAGCGTTGAGTATGCGGTCGCGCCTGCCCTCAAGAGTTGCCGTTTCGAGCACAACGCTCATTGTGTCAATGCCGGAGGGGAGATGCTCGAAGGTGATGCCGTATTCCTCGAATATTTCAAGCACGCGCCTGCCGAACGAAGGCTCGGAGTTCATCATGTCCTGCTCGAGCGTTATGACGGTGAACCCGCGCTTTCCCGCAACGCCGGTTATCACGTGCTCGCTGTCGTAATCCTGCGCGGCGGCGACTATCATGGTGCCGGGGTCCTGCGGGCGCAGCGTGTTGCGGATATTTATCGGTATACCGGCATATCTGACCGGGAAGATAGCTTCCTCGTGCAGCACCGTGGCGCCCATATACGAAAGCTCGCGCAGCTCGCGGTATGTTATGGTCTTTATGGTCAGCGGGTCGTCGACTATGCGCGGATCAGCCATCTTGAAGCCCGAAACATCCGTCCAGTTTTCGTAAAGGTCCGCCTCCGCCGCGCGCGCGACGATAGAGCCCGTCACGTCCGAGCCGCCGCGCGAAAAGGTCTTGACGGTCTCGTTCGGCATGATCCCGTAAAAGCCGGGAATGACGGCACGTTCGTGCTGCGCCAGCTCCGCGCTCATGATCTCCTGTGTGCGATCGGCGTCAAATGCGCCGGTGTCTGTGAAATATATCACGTTTTCGGCGTCGATAAAGTCGTAGCCGAGGTATTTCGCAAGTATCAGCCCCGAGAGATACTCGCCGCGGCTGGCGGCGTAGTCGCGTCCCGCACGGCCCGTTATCGCGTTTTTGATGTAGAGCATTTCGTGCGAAATATCAAAGTCGAGCCCCAGCTCGTCGATTATCGTGTAATAGCGTTCGCATATCCTGTCGAAATAAGCGTCCGTCTCTTCTATCGGCGCGCGCTCGCGCACGAGCCTGTGAAACTCATAGAGCATATCCGTGACCTTTATATCGCCTCCGAAGCGCTTGCCCGGCGCCGAGGGGACTACATATCTGCGGGACTCGTCCGCTCTGACTATCGCCGCCGCCATTTTGAAATGTTCCGCGTCGCAGAGTGAGCTCCCGCCGAATTTGACTACTTTAAGCATGGTTGTACCGATCCTATCTTTTGTTACGTTGAACGCTGAGCGCCGTGCGCTCTGCCCTTTACATTAATATTATATGAAAAAATCGCCTTTTGTCAACATGTTTCGACCGTGGACACGGTAACAAAAGCAAACAAGACCTCCCGACGGGCGGGAGGTCTTGTTTGATAATGAACGTCAGTCGCCGGCCTTTTTGCGGTACACGATGTATTCGCAGTCGCTCTCGCGGCTGCGTGCGGTCATTGCATCATATACCGCGTCGTGCAGCGCTTTTGTGCGTTCGCGCAGCGGCAGCTCCGTGTCGGGATAAAACGGACCGTCCGTGTATATCACCGCTGCGGGCTTTTTTCTGAAGCGGCGGCGTTTGTATGTTACGGTCATTGCGAATACCGGCTTGCCGAGCCTCGCGGGAAAGGTAAAAGAGCTGTCCGCGAACGGGCGTATCCCGGTGTAATATTCCCATACGTGCGCTTCGGGGTAAATGACGATATTTTTCTTTTCCGCACTGCGCGCCGCCACCGCCTCGTTGAATTTTTTCATTCCCGAGAGCGTGTCGGGTATCGGCAGTGCCCCGAGGTAGGGCAATATTCGCCCGATAACTGGGATAGCAAGATTTGCGGGGCTGACTACGGTGTATATGCGGCGCGGAAACGATGCGAGCGCCGGCTGGAACACATCGCCGACCGGCTGAGTATGGTTGCCGTATATGAACGCACCGTCGGGCGCTTTTTTAAGTGCCGCTCTGTTTTTAAAGCGAACGTGCAGAAAGAGCCGGCAGCCGAACGACGAAAGCAGCAGCGCCGTGCCGTATGACAGAGCCGAAAGCACCCGCGAACGCGCGTCGCGTCTTATCCACTCATAATCCTCGGGCAGCCGCAGGTCCTGGTCGCGCGTCGTCACAAAATCGTCGGTGTATGAGCTGTAATATCTCTCGCGCGGCGCTCTCATGCCGGGTCCTCGGTCCCCGCCTCCGCACCGCTCTTTTCGAGGGTGCCCGTCCAGCCCGCAATGTCGGAGGGGTCAAAGGTGTAGTCGAGCGGCTTGGAATACACTTTTTCGTATATTTCCTTTTTGAGGCGGTAGTCGGCGGCGCTCATCAGCGCGCTGTTCTCCCACACCGACTTCGACGGATCGGGGTACAGCACGTCAAGCACGTGAACGATAAATTTCACCTTGCGGAACTCGGCTGTGTCCTGTTCTGGCAGGTCGCGCTGCTCGATGAAGCATGAAATTACGGGAAAGCCGAGCCGCGCGGCATAGTAGAAGGCGCCGAGCTTCGGCGGGCGCGGCTTGCGGTAGTTGAACCACATCTCCTCCTCCGGGTAGATGAGCACGAACTCGTCATCCGTCAGCAGCTCCTTCAGTATGTCCGCGAATTCGCGCTGCGTGTAGTGGATGTTGCCGGAGATGGGGATTATGTCGGCATAGTTCATCAGGAAACCGATGATCCCGGGCATGGCAAGGTTGGTCTCCTGGCTTACGATGTTTATGCGCTTTCTGCCGAGCCTGCGTGCGAGCAGGCGTATCCCGGTGTTTTCGACCGGGCTGAAGTGGTTGCTCGTTATTATTGCTCCGCCGCTCACCGCCTGCGCTTTTTCGATGCCGACGATCTCCGTGTCGCGGCAGAGCACGTCTGTCAGCACGTTTGCGATCCCGCGCGCGGCGCAGGATCTCATTCTGAACGATGCCGTGCCGCGCTCCTTCAGATATTTATTTATGATCGCATTGCTTTCTTCTGTCGTGAGCACGGGGTCATGCGTTTCGACCTTGGCGAAGAAGTTGCCGCTCTCCGCCGCGCGTTTTATGTTTTCTATGACCTCATCGCGGTCGCTTCCGATTATCATAGACGGATCTTCACTCCTTTTTCGTGTTCCTTTCTGAATGTCACATCCGACTCCGCTATCATGGCACCCCGTTTTATGAGAAGCTCAAGGCATTTTGCGTCGGATTCCTTCTGCGCGTCCGAATATCCCTGCTTGAAATCGAGTATTTCGGGCAGATAGCCGCAGTTCTGCGCATATTTCCAGAATATCTCCGCATACTGCACGCCGTCATAGCACCACGGCTTTGAAAAAAGATTGTAGTGTATCAGCTTTGCGTCTTCAAGCGGCGGGCGGCGGTCGTTGGGCATAGTGTCCCAACATTCGTCAAGGTAATGTATCTTTCCGCTGCACATGGCGTTGAGATAGTCCTGATCCGGCGCTATGCAGTCGAAATGATAAGTGTTCAGCAGCGAGAGAAAGTGGCGGTCGATCTCCGCCTCGCGCAGCTTTTTCAGGTTCATGAGCAGAACGCCGGAATTCACGTAGGAGCGGCGGTCAACACCGACGGCTTTTTCCATATAATCCGCGAGCTCGGGCACGTCGGATACCGAACGGTCGGCGCACGCGCCGATAAAGTTGTCACCGATGTCGGTGTCGTAAAGCTCGGCAAGGTCGCCCGTCAGCACAACGTCACTGTCGATGTATATTCCCTTGTCATATTCGGGGAACATGACGGGAATTAAAAGGCGGAAATATATCGTGAGGGTGAAATAATCGCACCTTAGGCGGTTCGACATGCGGTCGGTTATCGTTTCAAGTCCGCGCCCCATGGGAGTAAAGTCAACGGCAAAGTTTTCGGTGGCAAGTGCGCCGAGGCGACGGCGGTTCTCCTCGCAGAGATCCTGATAAAGCACGACGGCGCGGTAACGGCGGTCTGGCGAAGAATTTTTTATCGCAGAGGCGAGGGCAACGCTGAGAAACGGCGCGTAGCCGTCGTCGATGGTGAAAAATACGGGGATGATGTTTTTGTTTTCGTTGTTCATTGTGATAATACCTTTCATGATGATATGCCGCCGGAGCGATCCCGGAAGGCACGATAGTCAGCCATAAGTCTGCCGCTCTCGGCGATCAGGGCGTCATATTCGTATATTTTCAGCACTTCGTGCATTTTGTCCTCCTGCCATGGTTTGACCGACACCGTGTGAAAGGTGGGAAAGAGCCTGAAGGTCGTCGTGAAGTGCCTGAATACCGTGTTGTTTTGCTGCCTGCGCTGCTCGTTGTAGCGGCGCGGCATTATTTTTTTTAACTTTGCCAGCTTGTTCAGCGCCGACTGATCGGGCATGAACATACGTTTTGCGGCGCACATCCGGCGGCAGCGACGGAAAAGCCCGTCCGCACGTATCTTTTTCATGTCGAGCAGAAGCACGCCGGAGTTCAGATAATCGTGCACGATCACGCGTCGGCGGAAGAACCACCTGCCGTAGTAGTCGGGCACGCCCGCGAGCTCCGCGCCGCCGAGGTCGGTATAGTAGAGCTCCGAAAAATCGCCGCGGCAAACAACGTCGTTGTCGAGGTAGAGCACGCGGTCCGGCACGTCGGGCACAAGGTCGGCGTAAAGCCTCAGCATACAGCAGGGAGTGAAACGCGTGCCGAGATTGGCTGTCGGGGGCTCGGCGCCGAAGAGCGGCGTTACGTTGAACAGCCTGACCGAGTGGCGCGGGTCGAACACCTTCAAGCGCATATCGAGAAATTCCGCAAAGTCCTCGGGCAGCGCCACGCAGCGTCGGTTCCCGGCGGCAAGGTCGGCAGTGAGGATCAGTATGTTGAGCGGCTCACGGGTGTGTCCGATAAGCGAAAGGACCGACAGCGTGAGCCCGTCGGCAATATTTTTGTCGCCGCAGTAAAGAATGTTCATGTGAGGTCCTCGTTCCGGCACCGCGGTTCATGCGCCGCGGCTGCCGATACACAAAATGTTAATATAAATATAACACAAAATCCACAACGGGATGAACACGGATAATTGACCCCGTCGGGCTTTTATGTTATAATTATACCGTGAATTGACTGTAAATCAACCTACCGGACAGCCCTCCAGGTATCGGAGCGGTTCTCTACCGGTAGAGAAGCCCCGCTTTGCACTCTACCGACGGTGGAATCGGCGGTAGAGATGCGGTATTTTGACCCGAATGGCATATTGGACGGTGATTTTTCAAAGTGGCAGATATAAAATCCATCATAGCCGGTAATATTACCGCGCTGCGCGCATCAAAAGGGATGACGCAGCTCGACCTCGCGGAGAAGCTGCATTATTCGGATAAGGCTGTGTCGAAATGGGAGCGCGGAGAATCGGTGCCGGAGATAGGAACGCTGACGGCGATCGCCGACCTGTTCGGCGTGCCGCTCGATTATCTCGTCAGAGCGGAGCACGAGGCTCCCGCGGAAGAGAAAAGCGCCGAACCCGCTCAGGCGCCCCGCGGCGTCGATGCCGCCGAACGCAAAAAGAAAAACCATGCTCTGATAGCCGGAATGAGCGTGCTGCTCGTGTGGTTCGTCGCCGTGCTTGCATTTGCGGCGACAGATATATTTTTCAGAAACGTCAGCCGGCATTGG